>ERZ650311.1-NODE-1-length-275627-cov-9.702252_pt1 | contig 275627 bp, 280 predicted proteins | sample MGYA00376247_ERZ650311 | MGnify/ENA primary metagenome ERZ650311 (study PRJEB26733, sample SAMN07839324) | wastewater metagenome | biome: small river; feature: stream; material: water | place: USA: North Carolina | collected 2016-07-28 ... | reverse complement strand
TTCCTTCTCCAAGTGTAGCACGCCCTGAGCGTCATGCGAGCCTCCCGCCAGCGCCCGAGCGCTGCGCATCACCAATTCCAACCCCCCCAGCGCCGAACGGGCGTCGCCGTCGGCGATGGACGCCAGGTACCGCAGCGCCCCATCGCCGAAGGCGATCCCGTACGGGAGGGACCCATTCTCCTTCACGCGGGACAAGGCGCGGGACAGGACGGCTTCGATCGCTTCGACGGACAATGCGCGGAGCACGAATACGCGGGTGCGCGAAAGCAAGGCTCCGTTGACTTCGAACGAAGGGTTTTCGGTCGTCGCGCCGATCAACGTGACCGCACCCTCCTCCACATGCGGGAGGAAGGCGTCCTGCTGGGCCTTGTTCCAGCGATGGATCTCGTCGACGAAGACGATGGTCCTTTCGCCGCGCAATGCCCGGCGTTCGCGGGCTTCCTCAACCGCCTTCTTGAGATCCGCGATGCCGGAGGTCGTGGCCGAAAGCGCCACGAACCTGGCGGACGTCCTGCCGGCGATGATACGGGCCAGGGTGGTCTTGCCGACGCCGGGCGGCCCCCAGAAGATCATCGAAGGGACGGCATCCAGCTCCAGAAGCGTCCGGAGCGGGGCGCCCTCGCCGAGCAGCTCTTCCTGGCCGACGAAGTCGGCGAGCGTCTTCGGGCGCATGAGCTCGGCAAGCGGCGCCTGGGCATCCTTTTCTTTTTCGGCCTTGAACGCGAAGAGATCCATGGCTGCATCTTACACGAAGGGCAGGTAAAAACGCCAAACGAAAAATCCCCGCATTCGGCGGGGATTTTTCATGGTCGGAATGACAGGGATTGAACCTGCGACCTCTCGCACCCGAAGCGAGCGCTCTACCGCTGAGCTACATTCCGAGGGTCCGACGACGGACCCGGACATCCTACATGAAGGCAGGACTCCTGGCAAGAGGTCAAAACGGCATCGTCAAGTTGATGGGGTTCGGTTTCGCCATCGGCATCTTGAAATCCACTTTTACGGGTTTTTTGGCGCCGGTGCGGTCAAGATAAAAGACCTCACCGTGATCGCGGCCGTACTCATAGACCTCCTTCGTGACCTTCACGTCCTGCAGGCAGTACGCGCGGAGCTTGTCGAGCTCTCCCTTGCGGAAGTATTCCAACGCCTGCAAGCCGTGCCCGTTCTTTCCCGCGCCGACGGTCGCCTGCGCGACGGCATCGAGCTTCAACCGGAACCCAAGACTGGCCGTGATGCCTTCCAGAAGGTCGAGGTTCGGGAAGGTCAAGAAATCTCCCGGGTAGTAGCTGTTCATCACCAGGAAGTCGAATCCCCTGGTGTTGTAACCGATGATGCGGTCGGCGCGCTCCAGGCGCGGCCAGAGTTCCGGCAGCTCATGTTCGAGATAGGACGCATACTCGTCCGTCTCGTAAAAATACACGCCGATCAACGTGATCTTCGGCATCGCCCCGCCAGCGCCGATAAGACCGTCCGTCTCGATGTCGAGCACGATTTCCTTTGACATACATTCCTGTTCAACAGAAAGACTGAAGACCTACAGAAATCGGGCCTGAATCAACGGGAGGACATGATGGAAGCGGCGCGTTCAGGATCGCAGGTGCCCACGACGATCCGGTCGTTGGCGGTCTTGTTGACGTAATAGCCGGTACGGCTGGCGTCGTAGCTCACGGACCCGTTGTTTCCGCGAGGGTCGATGGGGATCGAGACGATGTACTTGTCGACCAGCGCGGTCGTCAGGTCCAGGCAGCTCGACTGGGTCGTGCCGGCTTGCGTGCATCCGGTATTGCAGCCGCTTCCGGCAGTCCCGAGCACCTGCGACGTACCCGCGTCCCCGTCAAGACCCGGGGGGACGGCGCCGCCGTTATCGGACATGTAGTTCAGGATGGCGTTCAGGATCGAGTACGTTTCGGCGGAGCGCCGGGCATCGCGCGCCTGGGCGAAGCGCTTGGCCGGATCGACCGCCACGAGCACGATCGCCGCGAGCACCGCCAAGACCCCGACGGCGACCAGCAGCTCGATCAGGGTGAAGGCATCGCTTTTTGAACGCATAGGCAAGGGATGATGCGCCTCAGAATCAACGCTTGATCTTGATGGCAGGAGTCACGCCACCCTCGTCTTCCGGATTGCAGGATCCGACCTCGACCCGGCCGTTCGCGGAGCGCTTCACGTAATAACCGGTATTGGAGCGGTCGTAGGTATCGGTACCGTTCGTCGCGCGCGGGTCGACCGGGATCTCGGAGATGTACGTATCCACCAGGACCGTATCCCCTTGCAGGTTGGCGTAGGCCGTGGAAGTCCCGGCGCCGGTGAGGGCATTGGGGCAGTCGGTCGACGACGGGGAGGTGCCGGCCGTGCCGATGACCAGCGTCTGATCGACGGCCGTCGCGGAAGCGATGGCGGCCGGCAGGCTGCCTTTGGCGTCGGCACTGTAGTTCAGGATGGCGTTCAGGATGGCGTTCACTTCCGAGGAACGGCGCGCGTTGCGTGCCTGCCTCAATCTCTTGGCCGGATCGACGGCCACGAGGATGATGGCCGCGAGCACGCCGAGCACGCCGATGACGATGAGCAGCTCGATCAACGTGAACGCTTTTTTCGTCTTGAGCATAGTTGCCGTTGCTTAACGCTTGACGCTGATCGGGACGACGCCGCTTCCTTCGTCTTCGGAGTTGCAGGCGCCCACCTGCACGCGCCCGTTGGCCGTACGCAGCACGTAGTAGCCGGTCAAGCTGTTGTTATAGACCGTGCCTGCGCTGCTCGTGCCTTGGGGATCGATCGGCATCTGCGCGATATAGGTATCGACGAAAGCCGTGTCCGCCGCCAGGTTGGCCATCCAGTATCCGGGCGTGCCCGTGACGCCGGTCGTGGCGTACGGACAGACCGTGGAGTTCGCCGCCGTCGCTACCGTATTGGTGCCGCTGTTGCCTATGAGCTGGACGATTCCGACGCTCGTGCTGGAACTGATGGCCGTCGGCAGGGTTCCCTTGTTGTCGACCGTATAGTTCAGGATGGCGTTCAGGATGGCGTTCACTTCCGAGGAGCGGCGCGCGTTGCGTGCCTGTTTCAAGCGCTTGGCAGGATCGACGGCCACGAGGACGATCGAGGCGAGGATACCGAGGATACCGATCACGATCAGCAGTTCGATCAGCGTGAAACCTCCTGTGTGCCTGACCGGAAGGGATCTTCGAGTATTCGAGTGCATACTATGCGAAAAACTGTGGATAAGCAGGAACGCATCCTGGATAAAGGATAACACGACGGTGAACGTTTTCAACTCTTGACGACGACCCCTCGCAAGTCCAGAGACGCCGTTCCCGACGCCGCATCGAAACGCTCGACGGTCACTTCGAGATCCTTGAACGTGTACCGGCCCGTATCGGTGGCCGGTCCAAGAACCCGTCCGAGCTCATGACGGAGCATCTCCTCGATTTCCGTCTTCTTCAGGACGTACCTGCGAGAGATCGCGTCAGCTTGCGCTTCATAATCGGCCACTGACGACCCGACGGGTGGCATACCCTTGATATCCAAGTCCCCGAGGCTGGCCAGTCCTTGCGGCGCGATCATCCCCTTGCCGGCCGCTCCGGCAGCCCCGGCCTCGAAAGAGGCTTTGACTTGAGCCGAAAGGTCATCCACGGCCTTGGCACGTTCTTCTTCCGTGAAGGGTTTCCCCAAGAAAGAGAGGCCGCCTCGCATGGGCTCGGTCGAACGTCCGTAGATTTGCGTCTGCAGCCGAGGAGCCAGACCGGGGATCTTGAACGTCCCTGCCGGGACGTCGCCGCTCTCCCCCGGACGATCCGCGGTGACGTGCGCCATCGCCTTCCCGCCGCCCGGAACCGCAATGGCACGATCCGACCGAAAGACCGTCCCATTTTCCGAAACGAATCGCGTCGTCGCGACCAAGGCGCGGGACTGCTTCGTGCCATTCAAGATTTCCAGCGTCCCGGAAGCGTTCCCTTCCACGCGTACGGCGTCGCGAGAAAAGGCTTTCTCGGCATGGATGGGAGTTTCCACGAGCGTGCCGGAAACGGTCCCGGCTTCCGGCGAGTAAGCGTCCGTCATCGTGACCCGCAGGTCGAGGCGCGACAAGTCACCGCCCGCCGCAGACGGCGGAGCCTTCGGTTCCGTCGAGCGTCGACCGGGACGCCTTGCGACACCCCAGACGAGCGCGCCCACCACGACGGCCGCGAGCGCGATCAGGCCGAAAACCCTGAAAGGGGCGCTTCGTCGCGCGGCGAGACGCGACGGATCACCGGCCACAGGTCGGGGTTTCGCGCTTCCGGAAAGGAAATCGATTTCCGGGAATTTACGGATCTTCGCGCCGCGGAGGCCGAGACCGAGCGCTGTCGCGATCAGGACGTTGCGCGAGCGGATGCCGAGCCGCTCCAGCGCCTCGCTCGGACGGGCGGAAACCCACGGATCGGCGAGGGTCACGCTGCGGCTTCGGTCCGCCGCGGCGAGTCTCGCGGCCGCCCGTTCCATCAATCCAGGCATCATGGCGCTCCCTCCGCAGAAGAGGACTTTCTTCACGGCGCGCCCGCTCCTGCCCTCGTAATATGCGATGGCGCGTTCCACGCCGTCGAACAAGGCTTCCGCGACGGTGAGCAGCGCCCGACGAGCCGGCTCGTCGGCATCGTCGGAAAAGCCGTGTTCGGTCTTGGCGGTTTCGGCATCATCGAACGACGCCCCGGTCTCCCTGGCCACGGCCTCCGTGAAAGCGATGCCTGCGCATCCGAGCGTTTCGGAAAAGTGGATGCCCTCGCGATCGTAGACGGAGATGTCCGTGACGCGCGCGCCGACGTCAACCAACAGGCAGGCATCCCGCTCCCCTGCCGCAAGGACGGCGCGGGCGATCGCGGACGACTCGGCTTCGACTGCGACGAGCGAAAGGCCGATGGAAGCGAAAAAGGCCCGGTACGCGTCCAGGACCGTCCTGCGGACGGCCGCATAGTAAATCTCCTTCTTGTCAGGCCGCTGCGCGATCACCGCGTATCCGCCGACGAGCTCCTTATGGGTGAACGGGAAGAAGCCATCGGCTTCGATCGCGAGCGAAGCGCCAAGCTCGCGTTCATCCGCCTGGCGCGGCACTTCAAAGACGTGCATGTGCACCTGGGACTCCGGCATCGCGAAGGCGACACGACTGACGCCCTTCGGGAGCGGTGGCGTCATCCGCTCCTTCAGCAGTTTCCGGACTTCCCGCCCCAACCCTGCCGTGTCGACGATTTCACCTCCCTGCACGAGCCCGGCCGGAAGCGTCACCCGCCCGTAGGAGGACACGATGCCGTCCATCCCGCGCCGCATCACCAAAAGCGCCTCGATCGAATGATCGGAGATGTCGATGCCGAGGACTGGCGTGGTGAATAGGCCCATGAGGCGCCGTTACGATGCGTCCCATGCATCATACACCATCGGTTCAGTTCGACTCTAGCCACGAGTTGATCGTCACGGTCTTGGCGTTGGCGGCCGTATTGGTCTTGAGCGTCACGTTGACGTCGATGCCACGGCCGTTGTCGGCGTAGGTCGCAGCGACGCTCACCGCGCGGTTGCTGCCGCCGAGGTTCGTGACCGCGACGGTGCAAGCGCCGCCGGCGAGGCTGTAGGTCCCGCCCGCATATGCGCTGTCGCCTTTGAGACGATCGATTGCCTCTTCCGCGCAGCCGTCGGCCACGGAGAACGCCTGGTCGCCGTCCTGGACGATGCCTGCCAGCGCGATCTCGTCACGCCCGATGCTTGCCACCGTAAGTCCGATCGCGAGCAGGACAGCCATCATCACGAGGACGGTGACCATGGCGATGAATCCTTGCGGCGCATGGGTCGTACGCATGCTCATAAGTCCTTGCGGATGACGGCCGTCCCGCTGGCCGAGACGGCATACGAAAGCAGCGGGTCGGAGCTCGGGCTGGCGTATCCCACGGTCATCTCGATCGTGATGGCGGCGTTGCCGTTCCCGTCCTTGGCGAAACGGAGCGAACGGACCACGACTTCGCCCGATGTCAGTGCCGTCGCCGCCCCTGCCCCCTCCTTGATGCGCAAAGCGCCGCCCGAGAGGTCGAAGACCGTAGGCGTGGCCTGGGCGGACGGAACGTCCAATGACAGCACGCCGCTCGCGCTGCCGAAGACGGAGGAGCCGTCATTGACCCTGGTCGCCTGCCGGACCGCCCGCAGGACGCGCGCCAACCCGAACCTCGCCTCCTGTTCGGTGCGCGAGATGACGATGGCTTTGTTGTAGCTGCGCATATAATCGAGCATGAAACCGACCACCCCGGTCATCACGAGCCCGATCAGGCCGAAATAGATGACGAACTCGACGAGCGTGAATCCGGAACGACGGACTGCGGGAAGTGGGCGCATATCAGCGGTACGTGATCGTGACGTCATCGAACGTCGGGGTGATGGAAGTGTCGCTGGTCGACAGGGTCAGCTGGTACTGGAGGTACCTGGCGCTCGGCAGCAGGATGGCCGTGCCGGTCGAGGACGAAAGATACGGGCTCCAGCCTGACCAGCTGCCATCCGGCGTCGCCACGTTGCCTGCGCGGACCGAAAGACGGACGGAGGTGTTCGTCGGCGCCGTCGCGTTCCAGTAAGCGGTCTGGAAAGTGGAGGTGGCGCTGTCCGTATCCAGCACGGAGGAGAAAAGCGTGCCGGTCGAAACGTAAGAAGTCGGATCCTTCACCAATTCGCCGGAAGCGCCGCAGAGCCAGCCGTCCGTCGGCGCGGAGACGGCGACGCCGTAGAGATCACGTCCGGTCGGGGAAGTGAAAGCCGCCCACGATACCCCGTCGTATTTCAGGATCGTGCCGGCATCGCCGACGGCCCAAGCCTCCGTCGACGAGCGTGCCTGCACGCCGCTCAAACGGGAAACGACCGGACTCGTCACGGAGGACCAGGCGCTGCCGTTCCAGGCGAGGATGCGTCCGTTGTCGCCGACGGCCCAGCACGAGGAGGCGTTCAGGCACGAGACGGACCTCAGCGTATCCGTGATGGAGCTGGTGGACGTCACCCAGCTGGAACCGTTCCAGCGTCGGATGGTGCCGCCGGCTCCGACCGCGAAACCGTCCGTCGTCGAGATCATCGAGACTCCGTACAAGGCGCTGCTGGTGCCGCTCGCGATCGTGGACCAGGTCGTGCCATTATAGCTGACGATGGCGCCGCTCGTGCCGACCGCCCAGCCGTGCGTCGAATCCAGGAGGTCGATCGCTTCCAACTCCTCGTTCGTGGGACTGCTCATCAGGCTCCAGTTCGATCCGTTCATCTTCAGGATCTTCCCTCCGTAGCCGACGGCGATGGCGTTGCTTGACGTCAAGGCATCCACCGCACGCAAGGTCGTCGTGACCGGGCTGCTGGTCGCTGACCACGACGCGCCGTCATAATGGACGATGACGCCGGCATCGCCGACCGCCCAGACGTCGTTCGTGGCGGTGCCCTGCACGCCATAGAGCGCCTGGGTCGTGGCGGCGCCTCTCAGAACGCGCACCTCCTGCAAAGTTCCCGTATCGATCGTGCTGCCGCTCGTGAAGGTGGCACGGTATTGGAAATACCGGTTCGCGGGGCTCGTGATGACGGAGCCGCCCGGCGTCCCATACTCGGAGGAGTAGGATGACCAACCGACGCAACAGGTCGCGTTCGGTCCCGAACGGCTGGCGAGCGTGATGTTGGTCGTGATCGGCAACGACGCGTCCCACGCGAGACTGTTCCACACGGTACCCACCGCGCCGCCGTCGAGGATCGGGCTGGTCCAGGTCGCGGACGAAGGATAGGCCGTCTGATACGCGAGAAGCGTCGTGCCATGCGCGACCGCCCACCCCTTCGCGGCGCCGGTCATGAAGACCGCTTGAATGTTCTGGGCCGTCGGGTTCGTGAGCGTATACAGCGACCAGGACGCGCCGTTCCACTTGATGATGGTACCGGAATCGCCGACGGCCCAACATTCGCTGGCGCTGAGGCACTGGACGTCCTGAAGGTTGTTGGCCGTCGGGCTTGAGACCGTACTCCAGCTCGTCCCATTGTACCTTCGGATGGCACCTCCGTTGCCCACCACCCAACCATCGGACGCCGACACCATCCAAAGGCCATGGAAGACGGCGGCACCTACGGTCGTGTGCGTCGACCAGGCCGTACCGTTGTAGTGCACGATGTCCGTGCCCCCGGTCGCCCAGACGTCGTTAGAAGCCACGTAACCGACCGCCTCGAGTGTCTGGGTCGACGGATCCGTTTCGGTCGACCAAGACGACCCATTCCAGCGGTCGACGGTACCAGAAGCTCCGACCGCTCGACACTCGCTTGAGGTCAGGCACGCGACGCCGTAAAGCGTCTGCGAGGTATTGCTGGTGACGGTCGACCAGGCCGTACCGTTCCAATGGACGATCGTTCCGGTCTGACCCACGCCCCAGACGTCGTTCGAAGCCGTGCCGGCAGCCGCGTCGAGGAAATTGGAGGTGGGAGAAGCGTAGTTCGTCCAGCTTGCGCCGTCCCAGCGCGCGATGGCGCCGCCCGTACCGAACGCCCAGCCGTCGTTGTCCGCGGCCAGATACAGGTCGTCGTAATCGGAAGCCAGCGGTGGATCGTAGGTGATGCGGATACTGTTGAGGCGCGGCGCGTCCGTACGCACGCTGTTCGACGTCATGGTGATCCGATACTGGAGATACCGGTTGCTGGCGCTCGTGATGGCGGAACCGGACGTCGTGAGTTCGGCGCTCCATGCCGCGGAGCTGATGCCTCCGAGCGTCGCCGCCGATCGCGTCGCGACCGTGAGCGTCGTGCCGGTCGGCAAGGTGGCGTCCCAGTTGGCCGTGCCCCATGTCCGGGTCGTTCCCCCATCGAATACGCTCGATTGATAGGTACCGTTCGAGAAAACGTGCGTCCCATAATCGATGAACCCGCCCGCCGCGCCGACGGCGAAAGCCCGCGTCGAGGAGACGATGGAGATGCCGTAGAGCGTCACGACCGGCACGGAGCTCATGTTCGACCAGGACGTCCCGTTCCAGAGATGGACCTCGGAGTCGATCAGATAGAAGCAGAAATTGCTCGAGACGCAGTCAAGCTTGTAGATATTGCCCGTCACGCCGCTCGAGACCGCGCTCCAGGACGTACCGTTCCAGCGGCGCATGGCTCCGCCGTTGCCGGTCACCCAGCCATCGGTGGCCGAGATCATCTTCACCGAATACCAGGTTTCAGCACCGGTGTCGACGAAGAGGCTCCAGGAAGTCCCGTTGAAGCGGTAGATGCGGCCGCTGTCGGCGACCGTCCAGCAGTCCGTGGATGAGGAGCAGGAGACCGAGTTGAGCGTCGGGCTCCCAAGGTCGACGAATTGCGTCCAGGTGGTGCCGTTATAACGGAAGATGCGCCCGGCTTGGGTGCCTGAACCGGCCGTCACGGCCCAGCCGTCGGTCGCCGAAAGCAGGTCCACATCCTCATAGACCTCGGCTCCGGTATCGATGAGGTTGGACCAGGACGTGCCGTTCCAGCGGATGATCTGTCCGACATCGGCCACCGCGGCGCAGTTCGTCGAGCTGATGCAGTCGACGCTGTCGAGGTTCTGCCCGGTCGGGCTCGTGACCATGCTCCAGCTCGTGCCGTCCCAATGAGCGATCTTCCCCTGCGTTCCGACCGCCCACGCGTCGTTGGCATTGATGGCCTTCACCGTATACATGTCATTGGACGTCGGACTCGTCTGACTGCTCCAATCGACCTGGCTGTTGAGGGTGACCCCGGCCGGGTCGCCGGTGTCGGAGACGATCGATTGCGAAAACGTGCCGTCCGAGAAATCGACGTCCGTCGTCTCGTCCCAGGTCTTGGGCTGGGCGAAACTCACCCAGGAAGACTGCCCGCTTTCGGTGACGGATGCCGATGCGCCGCTTCCCGTCGCCAACGTGGAAGCATGCGTGCCGCCGTTCCAATCGGTGTCGGTCGTATGCGTGACGACGGTGCCGCCATTCACGCTCCAGGTCTTGCTGGAGGAGGAAAGCATGATCTGTCCGGCCGTCCCCGTGCCGGAGACCGTGAGGCCGCTCTTGGTGCCGGCATTGAAATCCGTATCGCTCGTCTGGGTCCAGTCGTAGACGTTCCAATCCGTGAGATACACGGTGCGCGTGACGCTTCGCGGAAGGCTGATCACCCCGAAGGTCCACGTGACCGTGGCCGTCACGCCCTTGGTGCGCGGATCGACCGTCCCGCCGCTCATCGTGATGTTGCCGGCGCCGTCACGGGAGACGGACGAGACCGTGACGGTACGGACGTAGTTCGGCTCAGGCGCATCCGAGGCGCCGCTGAAGACCCAATTGCCGCCCGCATCGCGGGCGACGCCATGGGTGCCCAAAGCGAGGTTCGTCCAGCCGGATTCCTTGATGGCCCGCGCGGCTTCAAGTCCTTGAGTGGCGAAGGTCGACGCCTTGAAACGGTCTGCCGAACCGGAAGCCAGCGTGAGCGGGCCGGAAACGAGCAGGATAAGACCGACCGCGAGCACGGCGAAGACCATGACCGCGATCAGCACCTCGATCGTCGACTGCCCGGAAGCAGGCCTATTGGAGAAGGATGCCGCCATAGCCATTGATGGTGATCGTCCTCGTGCCGTTGGGACCGGTCAACGTGACTGTCCCGGTGGAGGTCGTCGACCCGTCATACCGAGCGAACTTGACGTCGCAGCCGCCGCCGATCGAGAGGCCCGTGATGGCGACACCTGTCGGCAGGTTCAAGGAATCGATCGTATCGGTCGCCGACGTGAAGACCCCTCCCCTGAAGACGTGGTATTTCCCGGACGGCAGCGCGCAGCCGTCGGAATCGGAAAGATGGATGCCCCATGCGTCGGCGCGGTAACCCGCGAGCGCCTGGGTTTCCGCCCGGCGGAAAGCGGCCGTCAGTCCGGCTGCGCCGTCGGACAAGGCGCTGCGTCCCTGCAGTCCCGCAAGCGGAACGAAAACCGTCGCGGCGGTGATGCCGAGGACGGCGATCGTCAGGAACAGTTCGAGCGTGGTGAATCCGGGGCGCATGAAAGCTGCCGCAGGCCTCAAAGGCGCTGGATGTTGCCGATGAAGTTATAGATCGGTGAGATGATGGCGATCGCGATGAACGCGACCGCCAGACCGATGACGACGAGCAGGATCGGTTCGAGCAGCGTCGAGAGGTTCTTGGTCGTGACATCCACCGCGTCCTCGTAGAAATCCGCCAGATAACGGAAAGTCTCCTCGAGCTTGCCCGTGCGTTCACCGACGGCGATCATGCGGGAGGCGACCGAAGGGAACAGCCTCGGGAACTCGTCGAGGATGGAGGATGCCGGCACGCCGCGTTCCGTCCCCTGCTTGATCTTGAGCAAGGCGCGCTTGAAGGACGTGTCACGGAGCGTATCCGACGTGACCTGGAACGCTTCGCCGATCGCCATGCCCGAACGCAGCAGCGTCGCCATCGTCCGAGCGAACATGGCCAGGTTGTAGTTCCTGATGAGCTTGCCGAAGACCGGCAGGCGCAAGAGAAGCGCGTCCGTGAAAGGACGTACGACCCGCAATCTCAGGAAGCGGAACAGGGCGAGCAGGGCGAGCAGGGCGACGAGCAGCGCCGTGCGTCCGTGGACGACGATGAAGTTCGAGAAAGCCAGGAGCGCGCGCGTCATGAGCGGCAGCTGCACCGTGATCGACTGGAAGAGCCCGATGATCTTAGGCAGCACGAACGTCGAGAGCCCGATCCCGACGCCGAGCGCGGCCGCGAGCACGACCAGAGGATAGGTCATGGCCGAGCGGATCTTGCGCACCAGCTCGAAATTTTTCGTCATCTGCTCGGCCAAACCGTCCAGGTTCTCTTCCAACGTGCCGCTCGCCTCTCCGGCGCGCGTCGCCGCGACGGTCAGTTCCGAAAACGTCCCGGGACGGTCGGCGAAGCCCTCCGAGAGCGGCCGCCCGGATTCCACCGCCTTGAGCACGGCCTCGAGATCCTTCCGGAAACGGCCGCGCGCCTGTTCGGCCAAGACCCGTACGGCCTCGTCGACCGGCAAACCCGCCCTGATCATGAGCGACATGTGCTTGGCGAAGGCGACTTTGGTTTCCGGGGTCACCCATTCCAGGCGAGAAAACGCATCGCCGAAAAAACCCGCTTCCTTGCGGAGCGAGACGACCATGAGGCCGTTCGACCGGATCTGGTCCGCAGCCGCGCCTGATGTCTGGGCGTCGACGGTACCGGTCTCGGTCCTCCCCTTCCGCGTCGTGGCGGTATAGCGGTATCTCATAGGGATCAATCGCGCAGGATGCGCCGCACTTCTTCCAAAGTCGTCTGGCCGCTCAGGACCTTCCTTATGCCGTCCTCGAGGATCGTGGTCATGCCGAGCCGGATCGCCTCCTGCTGGATCTCGTCGGCGTTCGCGCGCGCCATGACCAGTTTCCGTATCGGATCGCTGACTTCCAGCAGTTCGAAAACCCCGATGCGCCCAAGGTATCCGGTATGGCGGCAGAGGGCGCATTTCGCCCCCGCATAGACCGTGACGCTCTTCCGTTTCCCGAAAATCAGCGCTTCCGTCGAGGCCGGGAATCCCGTCTCCCCCGGAGCGACCCTGACGCTGCGGACGCAGCGCGGGCAAATCTTCCGGACCAGGCGCTGGGCGACGATGAGGTTGACGGACGAGGCGATCAGGAACGGTTCGATCTTCAGGTCGAGCAGGCGCGGCAGGGCGGTCGCCGCGTTGTTCGTATGCAGGGTGGAGAGCACGAGATGCCCCGTCATGGCGGAGTTCACGACCACGCCGGCCGTCTCCTCGTCGCGGACCTCGCCGACCATGATGATGTCGGGGTTCTGCCGAAGCAGGGCGCGCAAGCCCGAAGCGAAGGTGATGCCGGTCTTCGGATTGACCTGAATCTGGCTGACGCCCTGGATGTCGTATTCGATCGGATCCTCGATGGTGGTGATGTTGACCTCGGTCGTGTTCAAGACCTTCAAGAGGGCGTAGAGCGTCGTGGTCTTGCCGCTGCCGTTCGGGCCGGTCGCGAGCAGCATGCCGAACGGTTTCTTCATGGACCGACGGACCTGCTCGACGGCGGCATCCGACAGGCCGATGGACTCGAGATGGAAATCCTTGCCGCGTTCCGTCAGGAGGCGCAGGACGATCTTCTCGCCCTCGATGATCGGCACCACGCTGACGCGCATATCCACCACCTCGCCCTCGAACACCTCCCGGAGTTTCCCGTCCTGTGCGGCGAAATGCTCGTCGGTCCGCAACCGCGCCATGATCTTCATGCGCGTGACGATGAAATCGTGCATGTACTTCGGATAACGGACGACGTCATGCATGACGCCGTCGATCCGGAAGCGGACGTAGGCTTCGGACTCCCGCGGCTCGATATGCATGTCGGACGCGTCAGACTGGAAGGCGTACAGCAGGAGCGTATCGACGATCTCGACGATCGGCAGTTCCTTGAGCGCCTCGTCCGTCGAGAGGTCCGGCTTTTCACTGAGTCGCCTCTCGGCATCGGCGACGATCGATTCGAAGACGTTCCGGATGTCCTTGCGATAGCGCGCGGCCGCCAGGATGATGTCGGCCCGCGTGGCGAAATGCAGCTGGATCGGGACGTCGTTGACCTTCTTGCGGACGGCCGCGATGGCTTCCAGGTCGTCCGGGTCGTTGACCGCCAGCGCGAGCCCCGTCGCCGTCTTGCGGAACGGGAAGACCAAGGAGCGCTTGACCATCTCGACCGGCAGCAATCCGAGCACCTCTTCGCCGACGGTCTCGTTGCGCAGGTTCACGAAAGGCAGGCCGTAGACGTCCGCCGTCAATCGCCCCATGTTCTCGTCCGTGACGATGTTGCGCTCGACCAGATACTCCGACAACGGCTCGCCCCGTTCCGTCGCGCCTTGAAAGGCGGCTTCAAGCCTTTCGGCCGGGAGCAGCTCCAGTTCAGCTAACGCTTGCCTCAATCTCTCGTTCGGGATCGTCACGGTCTCCCCCTTTCCTTACGGCGCCGGCTGCCGGCGTTTACTTATCGAGCGTCTCACGGATCTTGGCCACGATGTCCTGGATGGAGAAATTGGCCTTGACGAGATAATCGTCCGCGCCGAGGGCCGCGGCGCGCTTGATGTCCTCTTCCTGCCCCAGGTTCGAAAGCACGATGACGGGCGTCTTGCGATTGACGGTGCCGGCGCGGATCTTCTCGAGCGCTTCGAATCCGTTCATCTTGGGCAGGATCAGGTCAAGGAGGATCAGGTCGGGCTTGAACTCTTCCGCCGACCTGACGGCCGCCTCTCCGTCGTTCGCGATCATCACGTCGAACCCCTCCTTCTTCAGCTTCACCGCATAGATCTTGACGAGGAACGTCTCGTCTTCGACGACCAGGATCTTGATGGGGGCTTTTTTCGGCATAGCAAGCGGTGGATCACGGCTGACCCACGCGATCGACGACTTTCTTCAAGACGTCGTCGAGCGAATAGTTCGCCTTGACAAGGAAATCGAACGTCCCGAGCTGCATCGCTTCGGCGACCTTGTCGCCGGAACTCAGGTTGGTGAGGATCACGACGGGCACCGCGCGCAGGTCCTCGTCGGACTTGACCTGGCGGAGCACGCTGATCCCGTCCATCTTCGGCATGATGAGGTCCAGGAGCATCAGGTCTGGCTTGGAGGCGCGCAACGACGCCAGTGCCTCTTCGCCGTCGACGGCGGCACGGACGACGTAACCCGCATGTTCCAGCTTGCTCTTGAGGGCCCGCTGCATGCTCAGCTCGTCTTCGACGATCAGGATGGTTTTTGCCATGACGGGAACGCAGTGACTTATGATGCCAGTGTACCTTCGGGCGGCTTGACGGGCAAGGCCACGTAAAAGACCGTCCCCTTCCCTTCGCGCGATTCGAACCAGGTCCGGCCTCCGGAAAGCTCGACGATGAGATGCGTCACGTACAGGCCGATGCCGCTCCCGACCGTTTCCTTGGCGACGACGTTCTCCCCGCGGAAGAACTTGTCATAGACGCGGTATTGCTGGTTTTTGGGGATGCCGACGCCGGTATCCCTGACCGCGAAGACGCATTCCGAACCCACGACCCTCACGGAAAGGGTCACGGTCCCGCCATCGGGCGTGTACTTGACGGCATTCGAGAGGATGTTGGAGATCGCCTGATAGACGAGGTTCGGATCGGCATGGAACGTCCGGGCTTCCGGCGCGATATCGGACGTGAACCGGATGTCCCGCGACTTGATGAGCGGCGCGTACTCGCGAAGCAGCCCCGCAAGGAATCCCGCGACCTCCACGCGTTCAGGAGAGGCTTTCAATCGCCCGGATTCGATGCGCGTGACGTCCAGCAGATCGCCGACCAGCTTGATCATGCGAGCGGTCGAGACCGACATGTCCGTCAGGTACTCCTTTTGGGTCGGTTGCAGCGGGCCCGCGTCCCCCGCGAGCAGCAGGTCCAGGAACCAGCGCAGCGCCGACAGGGGCGTGCGCAGCTGATGGGAGGCGATCGAGATGAAATCCGACTTCTGACGGTCGATGTCCCGCTCGAGCGTGACGTCGCGGAACGCCAGCACGATGCCGGAGAGCCGGTTCGTCTCGTCGAAATACGGAGCGACGGTGCCTGAGACCGCGAGCCGCCGGCCATCCGAACGCAACAGCATCAACCGCCTCCCGAGCTCCGCGCCGCGTCCGGCGAACGCCGCCTCGAATGCCGCGGTCTGAAGGACATCGCTGTCTTCCAGGAAAAGACGGATGGTCTGGTCGAAGGGTTTCCCGATCACCGCTTCCGGTTCAAGGCCGAGAAGATGCGCTCCCGCAGGGTTGCAGAGGAAGATCTTGCCGTCCTTTTCCGCAGCGATGACTCCCTCGCCGAGGGCGTTGAGGCTCGCGGTCTGACGACGTCGGTCCAGCTGGATCTGTCGTTTGGACTCCTCGACATCTTCCAGGACGTTCATGAGCGCGGAGCGCATCCTGACCAGGTCGTCGTTGAGGCGGCGCTGCTCCTCGGATTGCTTCCGCGATTGCTCGCGTTCATGCACGGCGGTCTTCAAGACCTCCGCCAGCCGATGGTTGGCGTCGAGAAGCGATCGCTCGATCTTCGCGCGACGTCGCCTCGTCCAGACGGCATAGAAGCCCGTCAGGACGAGCGTCGCTGAACAGGAAACGGCCTCCGCCGCATGACGGCTTATTTCGGACAACGAGGCCGCTCCCGCTTCCGGTGAAAGCCGCCAGGCGAGGAATTCCAGCATCACATAGGCGGCGAAAGCCGCGGATGCGACGACCGACCAGGCCGGAGCCGCGATGGCGGCGCCGACGTAAATCACCAGATAGGCCAGGAAGACGAACGGGCCGGACGCGCCTCCGGTCGCCGAGATGAACAGGACCGAGGCGAGGACGATCAGGGAAAGGATCGGCGGGTACTTCCGCTCATCCAAATCCCTCGCTGATTTGAGCCTGAACCCGAGCGTCATCGCGGCGGCAAAAAGGAACGCGGCGGCGAAATAAAGCCGGGCGTCGAAACGGTCGATAAAATTCACGTAGAGCGCCGATGAGGCCACGATGGCCCAGAGCGCCGTCTCCGCCGCCCTTTCTTGGACATGCAATTCCTGCTGACGTCGCGTGAGGCCCGTCAGATCGTCGGCAGATTCCGGCGAGTCTTCCCGGCGGGCCACCGACATCGCCATGACGGAAAAAAGGACGAGAAGCGCGCCCGTCGCCCTTTCATCGGAGCCAGCGACCATGTCGCCGATGGCGGCGATGAGCGCGGCCGCCGACGCGAGGGAAGCGGCGATGGTACGCGTCCGCGGCTTGCCGCGAAGCTCCGCCCAGACCAGCAAGAACGCAGTGCACATGAGCGAACCGGCTCCGAAGAGGGAGACGAGCGAATGGAGACCCATCCGCAGCACGGACAGGGCGGCGTAGGCGGGAGCGACGTACAGGTTGAGCGCCTGGAAACGCGAAGCCTCATGGGTTCCCGGCGAAGGAAACGCCGATTGGAAAAAAGCGACGGCTCCGTACCACACGCCCAGGAACCCCTGCAAGACCGCCGTTTCATATCGCCCGCCGAAAGCGAACCATGCGGAACAAGCGATGCTGACGGCGGAGAAAAAGGAAAAGCATAGGGCGCGGGCGAGCCGGTAGCGCCCCAGTCCATGTGAAAGGAAGATCGCGCAAAAAGCTAAGAAGAGTCCGGTCGCGACGATGCGCGCCGCCCAAGAAGCGGCGATGCCGGGCGTCCCTCCTCCTGGCGCGGTGAACGCCACGCCCGCGGCGAAGAGCGTCAGGAACCCGGTGGCGATTTCGAACCACGCCATCCGCATGCGCAACTTCATAGGCCGCTTCCGGGCTTGGGGACCTTTTTCTTCTTTCCTCCGGAACGGCCAGCGAGCAACCTCGCCATCCGTTCGACTTCCCGCCGCTCGTCGCCGATACGTCTGAGCCGCAAGGCCCCTGCCAGGAGATCCGACGTGAAACCGACCAGCCGTTCGCATCGCGGAAGAGCATCCTCCGGAAAACGTCCGCCATCCTGGTTCAACAGGCAAATGACCCCGATCGGCGCTTGGCGGTCGCCGAGCGGAAGCACCAACATGCGCTGGGTCCCAGGAGGCCCGTCGATTTCCCGCGGCACGCCGGTCTCGAGGACGCCGCCGAGAACGCCTTTTTCAGCTTCTGCGGCCAGGAAGTCACTCTCCTGACGGCCATCGGCTTTGGATCCGCCGATGCGGCGGAATCCCGCCCGCGGCCCGTTTTCGCACAGGTAAACGACGTGCCGGTCGGCACCGGCAGCCTGGGCGACGATTTCACCGGCGCGATCGGCCAGCCGGTCCGGCTCCGATGACAGCGCACCTTGCCGCGCCAGCGCACCGAGCGCCTGGACATGGCTGAGCTGAAATGAAAGGTCGGAAGCGGCCTCATCCGCCTCGACCCATGCGCGACGCAGCAAGCCCGCTGCGGCCGCCAGACAGGCGGAAACGCAGCAGAAGACGCCCGCGCGGACGAGGAACCCCGTCGTCCAGAACGGGCCGGGCCCGACTTCGACCGCCTGCAGCAAGAGCAGCGAGATGACGGAAGCCGCCGCCTCGCCTATGACGACCCTCTCCCGCAACGTCAGCGCGGCGCCGGCGATCGGCAGCAGGTAGAGCGGCGCGAGGGACGCGGATGCGGGAGACGCGAGCAGATACGAAGTCAGCAGCGCGATCATCCCGATGCCGATGAGGGCCGATAGCGTCTCTTCCCGGCGGGAGGCCGATGGGCCGTCTTCCGCCCCGATCCTTGCGCCGCGCGCCAGCAGGTTCATGGCGCCCATCATGGCGATGACGGCGTATTGCCACGCCTGCTGCCAACGGAACGCGGGCACGGGCAGCAAGAAAGAGGACGAGAGGAGGGCGGCGACCAGCGCCCAACCGGCCGCCTCGGAACCCTGCCCGAACCTCGATGTCACGCGATCTTCTTTTCGCATAGGATTCATTTGGCCGCCCTACGCGGCAACGAGACGGTGAATGTGGATCCTCTCCCCTCCTTTGAACGGAAACCGATCTTCCCATCGTGCGCGTCGATGATGTATTTGGCGATATACAGGCCGAGACCCGACGCGTCGGGATTCAGCTTGATGGAGCGTTCGGAACGGTAGAAGCGTCCGAAAAGGCGCGCCTGGTCCTCTTCGGTGATGCCGATACCCGTATCCCGGATGGAAACCGAGACGTCATCCTTACCGGCAAAGACCCCGACGTCGACGTGTCCTCCCGGCGGCGTATACCTGATGGCGTTATCGACCAACCTTCCCAGGGCCTTTTCCATCTTCCCGCCGTCGATGAACAGCGGCGGCAATCCCTTCGCCACCGTGAGCGACAGCGCCACCGAACGAAGCGAGGCGCTGCGCGCGTGGTCACGGATGACCTTGCTGACCGTTTCTGCGATGTCGACCGAGGCTTTTTCAAGCCGCAGCGTCCGCTGCTCGATATCCACCGCCAGCAGCATGTCATCGATGATCGAGAGTCCGGCAAGCACGCTTTGATATACCTCGTGCAACATGCCGCGCGACTGCGCGGAAATCGCCTTGTCGTCAGAAAGCATCAGCTCGAGGTTCCAGCGCATCGAGTTCATCGGCGTCCGGAGCTGATGCGAAGCGACCGTCAGGAACTTCGACTTGATCTCGTCGGCGTTCCGCAGGCCGCCGTAACGGATCTTGAGTTCCGTGATCTCGCGGTCGCGCGTGACGTCTCGGATCGTCCAAAGCCGGCCGAGATACGCGCCGGAACCGCGGACCGGCGAACTGGCGACCTCAAGGTAACGATGTTCCGGCGCGATGACCTCGACGTCGCGGACGAAATCGGAAGACCGTTCCTCGAAAGGATGAGCGACGACCTCATGATAGCTCATCGGTTCCGCCATCGCCCGTGACCAGGCATCGGCCAACGACGAGACGGGGCGGCCGACCGCCTCGACGGGATCCAGGCCGAAAAAAACGCCGAAAAGGCCGTTGGCCGCCTGCACGACTCCTGCGGCATCCACGTAGAAGAGCGCGCAAGGGACGGCGTCGAGCAACGGCTCGAACAGATCCTTGTAGCGCGCGGGCTGAGCGACATGGCCGATCATCGTCTCCATGCGGACATGGTATCACGTATAGAGCCCGCGTGCGGCTTCCCAAAGTTCGGCATGCCCTTGAGACTTGAGCCAGAACCACCATTCGACGCCCCAGAGATAAATCTCCGAGGCTCCGGTAGAGGCGGCGAAATCGGCGTTCGAGCGCAAGCGCGAGGCATCCATCTGGGAAAGCTGCTCGTCGATCGGCGTCCGGTCAGGAGCCTTGCGGAACCAGGGCTCGGCCTGCAATTCGCTGATGATCACCTTCTTGACCACCGGTCCGATCAGGTTCATCCGATCGGTGTAATAAATCGGCGAGAGCGGCCAGTAGAGCTCGCCGAGATACTTGTTCCAGACCAGCCTATACATGCTGATGCCCAGGATGTCCCCCAGCGTCCCGGTGCGGATCCAAGTCGAAAGCTCCCCGCTGTCGGTGACCATGATGGGCCGCGTATCCAGGCTCCGCACCATTTCGATTTCCTGCTTGAGGAAGGCACGGTCAGGCGGCGGGCATTTCCCGAATTGGAAAAGCGGTTCGTTCTCGACCTGCCATACCTTTACGGTCGCCACCCCCTTGAAATGGCCGATCTCCTCTTTCAGGAAACGCAGGACTTCCTTGCGTTGCGCGGTTTCGTCCATCCTTTCGGCCCAGGCCGGGACGTGGCACTCCGGCCAACGCGGCGTCTTGCGCCCGACTGCCAAGATGACCTCCGCCTTGCGCGAAGCGGCTTGCTCCAACATCCAATCGACCTCGGACCAATCGACGTTTCCGCGTTCGCCTTCCACGTCGTCCCAATAGACTGGGATGCGGAACTTGCGCACCCGGAGATCGTCCAGCGTCGCGAGAAAGGCCTTCCGCCAATCCAATCCCAACGAGCGTGCGTACTGGGTCGAGAACGTCACGCCATAGGCAGGTCGCGGGTCGCGCCTGAGCGCGTCGCGCCCGTACCAAAAGCCGAGTCCGGCGATGACCAGCGCGATGAGTGCCAGGACGATGACGCGCTTGCGCAGGACCATGTCAGACGATGAGCGGAAGCTTTTCCAGTTCGACCGGCAATCCGGTGATGATTTCCTCTATCCGATAGGCGCCGTGCGTGGGCGCCTCGATGAACCCGTTCCAGGCCATGCGGGCCAACCCGCCGGATTCGACCCAGTCGAACAGCCACTCGTCCGCGTAACGAGGGTCGTGCTGCGGCGTGCCTCCGCCGACCGTGCGCAGCCAAAGCTCGTTGAACTTCTCCTGCGATCCGATCGGCGGCGCGACGATGATCGGCAGTCCGATGCCGGTGTAGAACGAAAGTTCGCTCGGCTTGGTCCAGAGGATGTCCGAGTGCCGCACCAGCTGGTCGAACTTCCGGAAATAGCTGGAGCGATCGGGAAAATATTGGATATGCACCCCTTCCCCAAGGTCCGAACCGAGTCCCAGCTCCATCAGGCCCCTCTTGAAATAAGCGGCAGCATCCTTCTTGGTGCCGGCCACGAGATTCAGGAGGATCTTGCCGCTCCGGATCTTCTCCCGAAGGCTCTCCGCGATCTGGAGCCCGAGCTCGCGCTGCGCGCCGGCGCCGCCGACGCTGAACGTCAGCGTCAATGGATGAGTCGGCTCGCGACGGCAATTCATCGCTCCGATCTCTTTCCTGATGGTGTCCTCGTATTTCGCGTAAAAGACCGCGTTCGGATCCAGGTGGCAGATGCGCTCTCCGAGATCGCGCTTGATCGTCCCGTAGGCGGCTCCGCCGATCAGGTCCTTCGAGAGCGGGAACCCCGTCAGGAAGATGTTTTCAGGCGGCACGCCGTAGAGCTTGAGGCGCTCGACCACCCGCCCGTTCGAAGCGAAATACTTGATGCGGCTGCGCTTCGGATCCTTGGCGACCCAGGCGCGGCTGACGTCCGCATCGGTCGTCACGAGGTAGATGTCCTCGGGGTAATCGAAATAGTCGGCAGCGAAGGCCGGGAGGAAGAACGTGCAGACGAGCGGGAGCTTGCGCTTGTTGCGCAACGTCTCGATCAGGTCGCGTCCGAGCCCTTTCTTCTCGATGAGATGGTAGAGCTGCAGTACCTGCAGGCTCGGCTTCGAGAGATCGCGGCGCGGATAGAACGGCTTGATCTCCTGGAAGCTGTCGAAGACGTCCCAGACGACCGGACCGACGATCGGCACCGATTTGAAACGCGAAAAGGCTTCATACAGGATGCGGCTCTCTTTCCAAAGCCTCTTGTCGGCCTCGGGGATGCCCGGGTAATTATTGGCGACGATGACGTCGGAGTACGCCAAATCGTTCAGCGCATGTGACGCGCGTTCATGCCCGTACCCCATGTCGACGGTCACGACCCAGGCTTTCCGGAAATGGCGATCGGCCATATCTTTAGGATGGTTCAACGTTCGACCAACGCGACCAGCGTCGCGCCGCCCATGGCCGCTTCCTGATAACGGGCGACGAGCCGATGCGTCCCGAGCCAGCGATGCAACGCATCGCGCAGACGCCCCTCCCCTTTCCCGTGGATCAGGCGCAGGACCCGTTCCCCTTTGATGAAGGAGGATTGCACCAGGCGTTCGGCCTCGATGAGCGCCTGATCGATCCGCTCGCCATGCACGTCGATCTCCGGCACTTCGGCGCCTGCTTCGGCCAGGAACAACAGGGCGTCGAGTTCATCGAGCGACGGGAGCGGCAGCATGGATCGTTTGAGACATTTCGCAGCGGTGGCTTGCGTTCGAAAGACAGTATAACAAAAAAGCGGGGCAGGGTCACTGCGCCGCTGGACTGAGGATGCCTTCGATCGGCACGGCGTCCTTCGAAAGCGTCTTGATCGACGTTTCCGGGATGCCGAGCAGACGAAGGACAGTGGGGGCGGTGTCGATGAGAAGCATCGCGGGCGTAGCGCGCCCGCCCCTCGCCGGCTTGAGACCGGAACGCGGGGCGATGGCGTATCCTCGCTTGATGCCGGGACCGACGGCGATCCATGGCACGAGCCACGTCTCGTCGTTGTCGAACGCTCGTCCGCAGTGGCCGCCTCCAGGCGTGCCGCCGTGGTCGGAGGTCACGATCAGCACCGTCTGTACGGCGCCGAGCACGCGATTCGCGGCATCGATGCAATCGCGAATCCGCTGCAGTTGCGCGTCGACGATGCCTGCTTGCCGGTACTGGCTCTTCGAGAGCCAGCCGCGACGGTGACCGGCATCATCGATCATCTTGAAGTGCAGCACCTCGAGGCGCGTGCGGCCGTCCGTCACGGCGTCGCAGCCGGTCCGGACGACCTCTTCCGCATCGTTGACGCTGATGATGCCCGTCTCATCGCCGTTCGGGCGGAGCAGGCCGACGAGCTTCCCCTTCTGGACGGCGGCAAGCGCCCGGAAACCCGCTCCTTCCACGGCCGTGAACAGCGTCTCGTGGACCTTGAGCGGCGTCCAACGGAACGTCGGGCTATGGAACCCGGAACGTCGCGGCATCGGGAACCCTTTGCAGACGCCTTCATCCGGTTCGCAGACGACGCCGTTCACCGACGGATCAGCACCGGTGAAGAGCGCGGCGTGCGAGATGGCGGTCGTGTGACCAGCCGGGACCAATGCGGCGAGGGTACTGGCACCGTCGGCCGCCATCCGCATCAGATGCGGCATCGCGCGGGCGAGATCGCTTGACAAGCCATCGACGCTGACGATGATCACGCGTCGGGATTCGACCGGAGCCTTGCGCACCGGAGGCGGACAGACGTGCGACGGCGGAGCGCGATGGCCGTAGCGGGAGGCCGCCACGGTACAAGCGGCCACGACCGCGAAGACGGCGAGTACCAGGGATATATCGGTGCGTGAACGGGGCACGGGTCCTCCTTTCTTTGGTGGATATAAGGAACTTCCGGACATCCGACGCTACCAGGAAAAGACGCTTTTGTCAAGGTAAAGAAAAGGCCCCCCGACAGGCGTCGGAGGGCTATTCGAAGCGTCCATTCCCGAATGAGAGCTTGCGGTCGTGCAGGTAGCTTGCCGGCACCTTTCCCCGTTGGAACGGGATCAGCGCAGGCACTCCCCCGCGGCGCTCGCCTCGATAGACGAGCGTCACGTCATCGGGAATCGGGAAGTCCCTTGCAGGCGCGTCTTCCGTGACCGGTGCGACGGCCCGCATGAATGCGACGGCGATCGGCAGCGCGATGGCGCCGCCGGTCGCTTCGTTCGCGATCCGGTTCGGGCGATCGCGGCCGACATGGACGAAGACGCCGAGGTCCGCCGAACCGCCCATGAACCAGGCGTCCCGGAAGTCGTTGGTCGTCCCGGTCTTGCCGGCGAACGGCCGCAGCAGCGTCTTGGCCAGCCCGCCCGTACCGGACTCCACGACCCCCTTCATGAGGTAGGTCACGGCGTAGGCATCCCCTGAAGGCATGGCTTGCGCCTCGTCCGGCGGCGGTTGCGCATACACGACGCGCGAAACGAGCTTGCCGTCGGGACCGACGACCTGCTCCGTCACGCGCGCGATGAAACGCCCCGGTACGCCGTCCTCGGTCTGGCTCGTGAGCGCGCGTCCATTGGAAAGGATCGACGCGATGCCGGCGCCATGCTCGAGCAGCGTGAGCTCGGGCGTACCGACGGCCAACGGAAAGACCGGCACGATCTTCGACCGGATCCCGAGCCGCCTCATCGTGTCGACGACGGGACCGATGCCGGTCTTGAGGACCAGGCGGACGGAGACGGAATTCAGCGACAGCGCCAGGGCGGTCCCCAGATCGACATCGCCGTAGTAGGACTGCATGTGCCCGTTGGTGTAATTCTTCGGGCACCACTGCCCCGTCGCCGTCGAGACGCAGATCGGACCGTCGTGCACGCGGGAGAGGACGGTCAAGTCAGGCAGCGCCATCAAGCCTGTCCCATAGACATACGGCTTGACGGACGACCCGACCTGTCGCCGCGCCTGCGTGGCGAAGTCGAACCGGCTCTCATGCCAATCGTATCCTCCGACGATCGCCCGCACCTCTCCGTTCGGCAGATCGATGGCCACGAGAGCGGCCTGGAGCGGATTGACGGGGCGCCCGTCGCGGCCCTTGCCGTCGGCATCCGGGTCGCCGGTGCGGCGTGCGGTCAGCGCGAAGCGCTTCGCGACGCCTTTGGCGACCATGCGGGTCACGAGTCGGACCGTCAGCAGATCCCCGACGGCGAGCGCGCGGCCATGGTCGGCTCGCTCCCACCTGATGACGCGAGCGGCATCTTCGGGATCGAGCGGGACGACATTGCCGCGCACGCAGAGCGTGACGTTCTCGCCCGCGCGCCTGATGACGCGCGCATTGGCTTCGACCATCTCATCGATGACCGTTTCCGCAGGCGCGTCGCAACGTTCGCCGGCAGTCCCGTCGTGCCCCTCCGGACCGGAGAATCCGATCCTGCGCTCGAGGTCGAGCAGTCCGTAGCGGACGGCTTTTTGAGCTTCCTGCTGCATGACGAGATCGAACGTCGTCCGGATCTCGTAGCCATGCTTGTAGATCGCGTCGTTGCCATAAGCCGCCTTCGCCCACTTCCTGACGTGTTCGCAGGCGTAGGGCGCCGCGGTCTCGTTGAGCGGGTAGATGCGATGGACGACGGCGATCTTTTCCGCCAAGGCGGCGTCGCGTTCGGCTCGGCTGATGTCGCCGCGCTCGAACATGCGGCCCAGCACGTACCGCTGGCGCACCTTGGCCCGATCGAAGTGCGTCTCGGGGGAATCCCGGGACGGCGCCTTCGGAAGGCCGGCCAGCATCGCCGCTTCGGCGATCGTGATATCCTTGACGCCCTTGTCGAAGTAACGCCGGGAGGCGGCTTCGACGCCGGCGGCGTTCCCGCCGAGGTAGACGTAGTTCAGGTAGATGCCGCGGATCATGTCCTTGGCCCCTTCCCGCCCGTACGTGCGCGTCATGCGCCTTTCGAGCTCTACGGCCAGAAGGATCTCGGCGAGCTTCCGCGTGTAGCTCCTGCGCGTATCCTTCAGGACCAGCAGCTTGATGACCTGCTGGGTGATGGTCGAGGCGCCTTGACGCGTACGGCCGCTCGAGACGTTGATGACTCCCGCGCGCACGATACCTGCCACGTCGATGCCATAGTGGCCATCGAAGTCCTTGTCCTCGGCCGCCGTGAAAGCGGCCTGGACATGCTTGGGGATCCCGGAGAGCGGCGCGTATTTGCGGTCTTCGAGCGTGAAGACGCACATCAGCTGACCCGTGCGGTCGTAGACGTTCGTGGAGACGACCGGCTGCCATCTCTCGACGGCGGACAGGTCTCCCGGCAATCCGGAGGCGAAACGCTCCGTCATGCCCGAAACGACCGAGACCGAAAGCAGCACCGCAAGCGCCGCTCCGGTCCAGAACGCGCGGCCGAAGGCGAAACGTTCGCCGGCCTCCACCCTCCGGCCATCCGGAAGGGTTTCCGGCACGAAGAGACGTTCCCGCACCAGCACGTACAGCGCCCACTGACCGAAAATCCAGAACCCGAATTCCCCGAGATCCATCGGCACCTTCCTGAGGCGCAGGACCCGGCGCGGACGGCCCCGACGGAACTGGGGCGGACGCGCCAGGATCGCCGCGACCGTGAAGGCCGCGGACGGCAGGCTGGCGAGAGGGATGCGATACGCCTGGAACGGTCCCCACGGGATCGTCAGCCAATTGTTCCAGAGCCATCGGTCGACGGCCTGGTACAGCCAGCGGTCGATGAGCGCGATGCAGGAAAGCCATGACACCCAGTGCAAGACGCGCAGGGCGACATCCATCTTCTCCGGCACCAGGAGCCGCAACCGGATGAAGAAGCGTTCCACCGCTCCCGAGGGCGCATCGATGAACGATGCGAACCCGAGCGCCATGGTGGCGACCGCTTCGGCGGCGATGGCGTACAGTGCGTACTCTTCCGAGGTGCGGATATTCCATTCCGCCAGCTCGTAAACGGCGAAACCCCAACAGCACCATGCCGCCAGCCGGAACGGCCAGTATCTCCAGAGAGAGCGCAGCGCTTTCCCGAGGAGACGGATCGCCATCCACGAAAGGATGACGAACGGCCAGACCGCGACCGCCAGACCGATGGAACCCCTCCATCCGAGATCCGATTGCCGAGCGGCCGCCAGGGCTCCGATCGGCAGCGCCATGATCAGCACGTATGCCACGATGACGCGCGACACGAACCACATGCGCAAGAAGATCCGTTGCAGCCGTTTCAACATGGGGCCTCTCTTTTTTGATGGTCAAAGACCTATTTTTCAAGGTCGGATGACCCGAAAAACATGCCATCGGTATACGCCCGCGCCCCCTTCTTGTCAATGAAAAACCCCTGCAGATGCAGGGGTCGCTACTGACGCACAGAGATGGTCCAGCCCTCATGGAAATAGTCGGTCCGGACCGTCCCCGGCTTCCCGCAATCCGCGACTTTCTCCCGCGGCAAGACGCAGAAGCCGTGATGACCGCGCTTGACCGTATAGGAACGCCTGCCGGGACCCTTCCCAGGGGACCCGGGAGGCACGGGCGGTTCGAGCGCCTTACCGTCCGGAGGGAAGACGATCGCCATTTCGGATGCCGTCCCGTTCAGGACCTCGAAGGTCACGTTGTCGACGTCGCCGGGAATGACCGGCATCAGGGCCGAAGCGGCGCGGGGCGGCGGAGTCAGCATCTCGACGTGCAGATGCCGGTTCCGTTCGCGTACCTGTTCGATCGTGGCGGCGTGCATGCCGTCGAAACCGCAACCGAGGCGCGCGAACGAACTGCGAGCGACTTCGTATGCCGTCGCCAGTTCGCGCAAGTCCCTGACCGAGGCATCGGCATACGCCAACAAGCCATCGGCCCGTTCCTGCTCGTCCGGCGTGAGGGCGAATCCCTCCCCATTCTTGAGCGCGGCCGCGATACGTTCCGCGTCCGACCCCAAGGAGGAGCCGTCGCGGTCATACGTGCCGGCCGAAGCCTGCGCGAGCAAGAGATACGAACCGGCGCGTCCGTCCTTGCAGGCTTCCTGGCCGTTCCAGGACAAGTCCCAGGTGGCGACCGAAGCCGCCAGCTGCGCTTCAGCCCGATACCTCTCCATGCCGTCCCGCAGGACCGCGTCCGCGGCGAGCGTGGCGATCAGTACCGTGCCGAAGAGCGCCGGCTTTCCGGAAAAACGTCCATCCTTCGGCGCGAGCTTACGAGCCCATGCCAAGGCATCCTGCGCTTCGCTCGCGCGTCCGAGCGCGGTGAGCATGTCCGCCCGGAACTTCTGCAGCCGTGCATCGTCAGGAAACCGTTCCATACCGGCCTCGTAGTCGGCCAGCGCTTTTTCCGGATGATTGCCGGCCCGATGGCAGGCGGCGAGCAGGAAAAGAGCTTGAAGGTCATGTGGCTCCCGAGCGATGACGACTTGGAGCTCTTCGGACGCTTCGTCATAACGCTTGAGACCGGCATACAGGCCCGAGAGGGCGCGTCGCGTCCCCAAGTCGTTCGGATCGAGTTTCCGGCCCGACTCATACTGGGCCAGCGCCTTGAGTCTTTCTCCGGCAGCCACGAAGGCCTCGCCGAACAGGAAGCGGATCTGGGCGTCTTCCGGAGCGCGGCTCACGGCCCGTTCCAGGTAGCCGATCGCCGTGCGATACTGCCGGCTTTCGATCTCGATGCGCGCGAGCATCGTGAGCGCGCGCACATCGTCAGGAAGCCCGACCCGCCTCGGCTTCGAAGGTTCGGCGGGCTGGGTGGGGTTCAGGATCTCTCCGAGGTGGATCCGGGCCTTGCCGAGCTCGCCGGACTGCCAGAGCAGGTAGCCGTACAGCCGCCGTGCCGCATGAAAGTCCGGCCAGATGCGTACCGCATGCTCGACGAGTTCGAGCGCCGTGCGGTGCTTGGAGAAGTCCGTCGGATGGAAGTGCCGATCGAGCGCCCGCGCGTACTCGATGAACGAGACGGCGTCAGGCGTCTGCGGGACTTTCAGCCGTTCGATATCCGCCGGACGCAGATCGATGCCGGCTCGGGCAAGGGCCTGGGCGGCGAGCGTGGACGCCATGGACTGCACGTCACCGATCTGGATGCCGGGCCTTGGAGGCTTCTTGGCATAGACCGAGACGGGGCCGGCCGACAGCTCGGCCAGAGGTCTGAGCCCCTTGACCGGATCGAGCTCGTACAGGCTGACCGTCAGCGTGAACGCGCTCACGTTGCCGGAGTACGTCCCCGTCATGACATGCGTCGCGCCCGCATCTACGGCGACCGCACGCGCGGCCTCGGGATCGAGCGGGGCGCGGGGACCTTCACGGAGCGAGGCTTGGCGGGACGTCAGGATGAGCGGCCCGCTCGCGACCGAAACGTTTCCGGCCTGTCCGGCGAAGCCCTCCTCGAACCGCTCGGTCAGGAAGCTCGCCAGACCCAGGGACAAGGCATCGAGTTCCTTACCCCTCATCTCGCTTTCGAAAGGGGCCACGAACAGGCGCATCGTCTTCTTGGCGGCCGGTGCCGCTTCCGCCCGATGGACGACGGAAAGACACGCGAACAGGAAGAAAAGGAACGATTTCATGGGTATCCTCCCACACGTGGTCTACCTGGAATCGGCCCGGTTGTCAATCGCGCTTCACGCCATCGCCAGGATGCGGTAGGCTCGTTGCATATGCGCATGAAGAGCGCCGCCGCGCGCGGACCGAAAACGAGCTGGGAGGGCGTCGCCGGCTGGTACGGCCGACATCTCGAAAAGGACGGCACCTTTCAGGAAGCCGTCGTATTCCCGGGCGCCGAGCGCCTGCTCTCCCCCGTTCCTGGCAAGCGGTATCTGGACATCGCCTGCGGAGAAGGCGCCTTCAGCCGCCAGATCGCCCGGCGTCCAGGCATCCGCGTCTCCGGTTTCGACGCGGCGCCTTCGCTCATCGCCCGCGCCAAGAGACTGGCGCCCAAGAACGCCGACTACCTCGTCGCCGATGCCAAAGCCTTCGCCGACCGCTATCCGCCTGCCGCCTTCGATGGCGCCTCCTGCATCCTCGCGATCCAGAACATCGACGAGATCGGACCGGTCTTCCGCGACGCCGCCAGGGTCCTGAAGCCCGGTTCGGCCTTCGTGCTCGTCATGAACCATCCGAGCTTCCGCCAGCCGCGCCAGAGCGGCTGGGGCTGGGACGAGGGGCGGAAACTGCAGTACCGGCGCGTCGACAAGTACCTCGGCGCCTACGACGTGCCGATCCAGGCGCACCCGGGTTCCGCGCCCGACGTCGTCACGCATTCCTTCCACCGTCCCTTGCAGGCCTACGTGAAAGCCCTCTCCGCGAGCGGTTTCGTCCTCGCCGATCTCGAAGAGTGGTCTTCCCATCGCGTCAGCGATTCCGGTCCGAAGGCCCGCGCCGAAAACGCCTCCCGCACGGAAATCCCGATGTTCCTGGCGCTGGTTGCGCGTAAGAAATGACTGATGTAGGTTAGCCTTCGGAGGTGCACTTTGGACGCCACGGAAGAAACGACAGGCAAAAGGATCGTCCGGCACGGATCATACGGGCGTCACACGCCCTATACGCTGACCCAACACCGCTATGGGTCCACCGGCTGCGAGGATGACGTACAGGGGTATCAGGAAATCCTGGAAATCAAGGATCCGCCACCCGGCCGCCATCCGATCGTCATCCACCTGTTCAGGAATGACGTCGGATCGCGCTGTTGGGAGTTCCGTTCGCGGTCGGATGCCGACGCGGGATGGCAGGACTTGCTCCATCGATGGCGCGCGTGCGCGGACCCACACTACCTGCCACGCATTGCCGAAAGCGTCTTCGCGGAGTTCCCTGGCGGCAACGAACCCTGGTTCTACGACAAGACCGCCTGAAAAGGCGGTCGTTTTTTTCTCGACCTCAAACCGACCCGGTCTTCTCCAAAAAGGCGAGGATGCGCGCGTGCGACTCTTCCGGCGGTCGGGTGCCGTCGATCTCAAGATGGTTGGTGAAACCCTTCTCCCTTTTGCCGTACGCGGCCGCCAGCGCGGAGAGCCATTCCGGATTCATGGCCACCTCGTCGACCTGCTCATGCAAAGTGCCGCCATGACGGGAAAGGGAGACTTCGACGGGAACCGACATGCAGACGACCGCCGTGGAGAGGCCAGCGTACCGGGCGAAACAGGCGGTCAAGGCGTCAGCCTCGGCGTCGCTCACGGTCTTCATCCCACGATAGACCTCGGCCCAGACGGCGACGTCGCTCCAGCCGCGGTCGACGATCAGGATTTCCGCCTGGTCCTTATACCGGTAGTAGGCATCCAAGAGCTGGCCATAGAACGCCAATGCGAACGCCAACGATTCCTGCGGCGGCGTCGAAAGCTTGGCCATGCGCTCGCGATCGGTCAGCATCAGCACGGACTTGCCGTGCGTCTCGAGCGCCCTCTTGAGAAGTTCAGCCTGCGTGGTCTTGCCGCTCCGCGGCATGCCGACGAATTCGATGAGTTTCATGCGTGTCCGTTATCCTCGAAAAGCTTCTTGAGGCGCTCGGTCAGCGCGTCCGGCGCGCGGCGCTGGCGCTTCTGGCGGCCGAGCCGGAGGTCCTTGAGCCCTTGGCGGTCGAACTCCAGATCGTAGGCGCGTACGGCGGCGTCCACCTTGCCGCGCCGCTCGTCGGGCGGCAACGCATCGAAGACGGCCGCACCTAATTCCTCGCGCACGTCGCGTTCGGCCAGACGGATCGAAAGCTCGTCCCAAAAGACGCATTCGTCATAGTCGCGGACCTCGTCGTCGATCCTCGAAAGGAGCGCTTCGGAAGGCGCGAGGATGTCGGCTTTCTCATCGACCGCGACCAGATACCCGAGTCCTTCGTCATCGGCCAGCGCGTAGAGCTTTTGCAGCGCTGCGCCGTGCGGAGCCGAAGCCTCGCCCTCCGGACGGTGGCCGTTCAGCATCTCTTCGCCGAGCGTCGCGAGTTCCAACAGGCGTTCCAGCTCGTTTTTGGTGAATGGGAGTTCCATGCCTCCGTTTTACCAGTTGACGGCCCGCACGTCCACCTCGCCCGGCGCGTCCTTCACCCATTCGACCGGCCGTTCCCCTTTCGCAGCAAGATATCCGTTCGTCCTGCTGAAATGGCGGCAGCCGAAAAAACCGTTATGGACCGAGAGGGGCGACGGATGCGGCGCGGTCAGCACCAGATGCTTGGCGCGGTCGATGTGCGCCCCCTTCTTCTGGGCGTAGGCGCCCCAGAGCAGGAAGACCAGGCCGACACGGTCATCCGAAAGCCTCTTGATGACGGCATCGGTGAATTCCTCCCAGCCCCGTCCCTGATGCGAACCTGCCTGCCCGGCTTCGACCGTCAAGGTCGCGTTGAGCAGCAGCACGCCCTGATCGGCCCAGTGCTGGAGGTTTCCGCTCGCGGGAATCGGCAACCCGAGATCCTGATGGATCTCCTTGAAGATGTTCTGGAGCGACGGCGGCTTCGGAACGCCCTCCGGGACCGAAAAACACAGGCCGTGCGCCTGACCGGGACCATGGTACGGATCCTGTCCCAGGATGACGACGCGGACCTTCTCGAAGGGCACGGCATCGAGCGCGGCGAAGATGCGCTTCGGCGGCGGATAGACGGACCGGCTGCCGTACGCTTCGCGCACGAATTCCGCCAGGCGCTTGAATGAAGGCGCGGCGAACGCTTCCTTGAGCTGCGCTTTCCACGAGGCTTCCAGGCGGATATCCATAACGCGTCTACGCTAGCAACAATGGCGCTTTTTTGGAAGCGTCAGCCCTTCAGCAAATCCAGCTTGGCCTGGCGCGTCATCCTCTTGATTCGCGCCTCCAGCCTGAGCGCCGCGCTCCGTCCCGCCGTCTTTTTCTTCCAGACGAGCGTGAGCGGACCGCGCCCTCGCGTATATTTCGCGCCGCGCCCTTCCTCGTGGGCCTTAAAACGGACCTCCACGTCATTAGTCGCGCCCGCATACAGCGTCCCGTCGCCGCAGCGCAAGAGATAGGCATACCAAGGCATAGGCATACAGCATAGCAAATCCTCGGGACAAAAAGTCTTTAAGAAAAAACCGCCACTACAACGAGCGGCGGTACGGGCTCGTGCTGCCGATCAGCAGCCCGCCTCACCCTGCGAGGTGCAGCGCCCGCAAGTGACGATCTGGCTCGGGCAGCCGATTCGGGTCTCGCACTGCGGAGTGCACGTCAGATTGCTGTTGCTGATCATGCCGCCGGCGATCACGGTGAGGTCCGTGTCGGCCAGGACTCGCACGGTCTCGCTTCCGAGCACCAGTCTCTTCCGATGCAATTGCTTCATCCTTCTTCCTTCCTGTGTACATGTCGTGAAACCGGCCAGACATCCGGAATGAATGTCCGTGACCGTCCCTCGACTTGCCGGAGTGTACAGAAGATCAAAAACCCTGTCAAGAGGCACATGGTCCATATGAAGCATAAATAAAGCCGCTCCATCAGGAGCGGCGTGATGCCAGCCTGCCTAGCAGGTGATGCTCGGCGAGCATCCGGGCGGGCAGCTCAGATCGCAGCTGTTGCAGCTACCAAACTGCGACGAGGTCCGAGGACCTTGGCCGCCGAGGACCTCGCGGGCGTCCGCCTCGGTCAGCGCCCTCAACGTCTCGCGGCCCAGTTGCAATTTCGCTTTCTGTCTTTTCACTGTTTTTCCTTCCGTATATGCCGTGAAACCGGCCGGGCATCCGGCATGGATGCCCCTGACCGTTTCTCGACAGGCCGAATCATAATGGAAGACCGGATATTTGTAAAGCGGGACGTACGACAGCAAGCGATGATGAATCAGACATGTTCCAGGGCTTTAAGACGATGTTGCACATCGGAATGACTGAAAAACCACCATCCTGAGATGGCGGTTTTTCAGCAACTGGCTTGTGGGACTCGGTCTTGGGAACTGGGGCTCGACTTCGCTAGGAAGTCTCAGGTACAAGCCAGCTCTTGGCAGGGGCGGTAGGAATCGAACCCACGACAAGGGTTTTGGAGACCCTTGTGATACCATTTCACCACGCCCCCGTGTTTTTCGGCCGGAAAGCACGAACGCATGATAGCCCAGCGGCGCACCCCTGGCAAGGCCGGACGTGACGGGAACACGGGGGTCCCGCTATACTGCCGCCATGAAAAACGATTCCGGAATGAAGCTGCTGCTGGCCGTCTCCCTCATCGCGTCGATCGGGGCAGGTTGCGTGCGGACAGGCAGCCCGGAAAAGGCCGCTTCCCTCCCACGCCGCCTTGCGCCCGCCGCGACCACGGCTCCCGAAGCCGGTCCAGCGGCGACGGGGACGCCTGAGGAGGGCAGGCCGATCTACCTCACCTTTGATGCCGACATGACGCCCGGCATGCTGAAGCGCTTGCGCTCGGGCCGCGTCGCTTCCTGGTATGATCCCTCCATCATCGAGACGCTCGACGCGGAGCGCGTGCCGGCCACCATCTTCGTGACCGGCCTGTTCGCGGAAGCGTACCCAGAACTGATCGGGAAGCTCGCGTCCGAAGGGTCCTACGCTTTCGGCAACCACAGCTACGACCACGCCGGCTTCGAGAGTCCCTGCTACGGGCTGCCGACGGTCTCCACCGACGCCGCCAAGCTCGAGGAGATCTCCAAGACCCAGCGCATCCTGGAAGGCCTGACCGGTCGCGCCCCGACCCTTTTCCGCTACCCGGGCCTTTGCCGCTCTGCCCATGACGACGCGCTCGTCGCATCCGCAGGACTGCGGATCGACGACGGCAGCGTCTTCTCGGGAGACGCCTTCAATCGGAACCCTGACGCGATCGCGCGTTCCGTCATGTCCGCGGCGCGCCCGGGCGGGGTGATCCTCATGCACCTCGGCGGACCGAACGCCCCGGCGACCGGCGCGGCTCTCAAAGTCCTGATTCCCAAGCTCCGGAAGCACGGGTACCGATTCGAACTTCTCAGGTGAAAATCAAGACCGCCCTTTCGGGCGGCCAAGATCGCATCCTCACTTGGTCTCCTTGTGGACCGTGTGTTTCTTGCAGTTCTTGCAATACTTGCTCATCTCAAGGCGGACCTTGAGCTTCTTCTTGTTCTTGTGCGAGTGGTAGTTGGCGTTCTTGCACCCAAGCACGGTGCACTCCAGCTTGATGAGGTTGTCCTGGGACATAGTATTCGTTGAAATTGACTGGGCAAGTATGCCCTTGGGCGGGTTTTTCGTCAAGTCCCTTGCGGACCTGGATGATCGTCGCTGGAGCCACCTCCGGGGATTGAACCCGGGACAACCAGTTTACAAAACTGGTGCTCTACCGGCTGAGCTAAGGTGGCCTGGTGGGCAGTCAAGGATTCGAACCTTGGAAGGCACAAGGCCAGCAGATTTACAGTCTGCCCTCGTTGACCGCTTGAGTAACTGCCCTGGAGCCGACGACCGGGATCGAACCGGTGACCTTGTCCTTACCATGGACACGCTCTACCAACTGAGCTACGTCGGCATCATCTTCAAGCCTTTTCCGGCATCTCCTCCACCCGCTTGCGGAACTCCTCGAGCTTGGCGTTCTCGGGGTTGACCTCCTCAAGAGCCCCCAGGGCTCCACGGGCCGCGTCCGGGTCGCTTACGAGTATACTCGCTTCCAAAAAATAATCAAGGTACTTGGGGTTGTGCGGTTCCTCTTGGAGGACGGCCCGGAACTGCTCGTAGGCCCGAGGGACATCCCCCGCCGCCAGATAGACCTTCCCGAGCTCGGCCCGATAACTCGTGGCGTTGGCCGAAATCTCGATCGAACGCAAGTAGCGGGCCTCCGCCCGTTCGAAGTTGCCGCGCGAAACTTCGACCAGCCCGAGGCGCCCGAGCGCCCGGTCGTCGTCCCCGGTGAGGCGCAGGAGGAACTCCAGCGTCTCGGCGGCCTGATCGTAAAGCTTCTGGTCGATATACAGATCCGACAAGCCGCGATAGGCATCGATGTTCTTGGCGTCCTCCTTGAGCGCGGCGATGTACGCGCGTTCGGCCTCCTCGTAACGCGCTTCCCTGCGCGCGCGCTCGGCCGACTCCAAATCCGTCGGGATGTCCGCCGTCGCCGCAGGCGTCTTCGGCACAATCTTCGCTGCAGGGACGGTCCTCGCTTCCATCACGGCCCTCGCTTCCATCTTCGACTCCATGCGGCGAAGCGAGCCGTAGGCACGCTCGAAGACGCCGCGGATGCCGGACGCGGCCCTGCCGACGGCCGTAGCCGTCTTGTCACGGACCTCGCCGAGGCCGCGATCGAAGCGCGTGCGCATGATGCGCGCCTTCACCTCGGCATGGCGCTCTTTGGCCAACGTCGAAAGATCGATCAGCTTGAGCTGGGGGAATTTCTTGACCAGGACGCCGTAGACGAGCCAGGCGCCGGTCGCGAGGAGGATGAAACCGATGAGGTTCCACATACTCAGCGGGCGAAGGCCGAAATGAGGGCGCGGACTTCGTCCGGCCGAGTGCTCGCACCCCCGACGAGGGCGCCATCGACGGCCGGCGAAGCCAGATACTCCGCGACGTTCGACCGGTCGACGGAGCCGCCATAGAGCACTCGGACGCTCCGTGCCGCGTCCTCGCCCGCAAGACCGGCCAAAGTGGCGCGGATCACGCCATGCATCAGGACGACGTCCTCAACGCGGCAGGGCGTTCCGCTGCCGATCGCCCAGCGCGGTTCATACGCAACGACCAGCGGGCGGTCCGGAGAGACGGGCAGTCCTTCGCATGCCGAAAGCACCTGTGAAGAGACCCTGGCTTCATGCCTGCCGCTCTCGCGCTCCTCCATGGTTTCACCGACGCAGATGACCGGCGTCAACCCGGCCGACTGCGCGGCGGAAGCCTTCTTCGCGACCATGGCATCCGTCTCCCCGAGATACGCGCGGCGTTCGGAGTGGCCGATGATGGCATAGCGGGCTCCCAGGTCAAGAAGCTGCCGTGGCGAGACTTCGCCCGTATACGCTCCGCCATCGGTCCAGAAGACGTCCTGAGCGCCGAGCGAGACCGGAGAACCATGCAGGACCCGCGCCACGCGGTCGAGCGCGGTGAATGAAGGGGCCACGGCCACGTCCGCCGGCGTCGCCAGCGCGCTTTCGAGGAACACCCGCGCCAGCGCTTCGGCGTCGGCGTCGCTCAGGTACATCTTCCAGTTGGCCAAGAAAAGCTTATGCATAGGTTTCAGGCGTTCGGGACACGCAGGAGCTTCATGAACGGCGCCTTGTCCTTATAGGGACCGATCAGCGCCGCCGAAAGGGATGACGTGCGGAAGATCTCTCTGGCGACGTCGCGGATCTCCTCGCGCGTGACGGCCTCGATCTTGGCGAGTTTCTCTTCCGGCGTCTCCATCGCGCGCTGCAGGAGCTCCTGCTTGGCGAAGAATTCGGCCAGGGCACTCGACTCTTCGAGGCCCAGCACCGTCTTTCCTTTGATGTATTCCTTGCCGCGCGTCAATTCTTCGGCCGTCACGCCCGACTTCACCAGCTTGCCGATTTCCTTGAGGATGACCGTGATGCCTTCCTCGATCTTGGCCTTGGTGAGCCCCGCCTGGATCGCGAAATTCCCGACGTCCTGATACGGGTTGAGGCCCGAGCGGACCGAATACGCCAAGCCGCGCCGTTCGCGCACTTCGGTGAACAGGCGCGAGGACATGCCGCCGCCCAGGATGGTGGAGAGCACGCTGAGCGCCGCCATCTTGGGGTGGCCGTACGGGTAGCCGGGAAACCCGAGCGCGAACTGGATCTGCTCGGTATCCTTGTATTTCAAGGCCAATCGAGGTCCGCCTGCCGAAAGGGCGGACGGGGCGAACGTACGGGCTTTCTTCCTGGGTTCCTTCACGCGGCCGAAGGTCGCCTCAAGCAGGCCCAGGACGTCGTCGCCGATCTTGCCGGCCACCGAGACGATCATCCGGGACGGCACGTAATATTCGTCGCGGTACCGGATGAGCGCCTCGCGCCCGATGCCGTCCATCGTCGCGTGCGTGCCGGCGATGGGACGTGCCAGTGCGCCTTGGTAGACGAGTTCCTCCAGGAGTTCCTCGGCCTGCATGATCGGGTTATCCTCGTACATGTTGATCTCCTCCTTGATGACCTCGCGCTCGCGCTTGCATTCCTCGGCGCGATACGTCGAACGGAAGAGCATGTCGTGGAGCATGTCGACCGCGAGCGGCGTCTTCTCGGCGTTCAGCTTGATGTAATAGCCGGTGTAGTCCTTTCCGGTGAACGCGTTGTAATCCGCGCCGACCGAATCGAGGTCGCGGCTGATCGCCATGGTGGTCGGGCGCTTCTTCGTGCCCTTGAACATCATGTGTTCCACGTAATGCGAGGCGCCGGCCAGCGCCGGGGGTTCGTAGCGGCTGCCGACCTCGAAGAGCACCAGCACGGTGCAGGCTTGCGTGTCGTGGGACGGCACGAGGATGACGCGGGTGCCGTTCTTGAGGGTCGTCTTCCGGTAAAGCGCCATCCTAGAAGCCAAGCTGTTGAGTGAGATGCGCCTCGAGCTCCGATATCTTCACGCGCTCCTGTTTCATGCTGTCGCGGTCGCGGACGGTCACGGCCTGGTCGTTCAGCGTCTCGAAGTCGTAGGTGATGCAGTACGGCGTGCCGACCTCGTCCTGGCGGCGATAGCGCTTGCCGATCGACTGCGTCTCGTCGTAGTCGGTCGCCCAATGCTGGCGGAGCTTGGCGGCCAGTTCGCGAGCCGGAACGGAGAGCTCTTCCTTTTTTGAGAGCGGCAGCACGGCGACCTTGAACGGCGCGAGTGCCTTCGGGAAGCGCATGACGACGCGCAGATCGGTCTCGCCTTCTTCGGAGGTCGCGGCCTGCTCTTCGGCGTAAGCTTCGAGCATCACGAGCAGGACGGTGCGGTCGATGCCGAAGGTCGGTTCGACCACGTGCGGGACGTATTTCTGCCCGGTCGCCGGATCGGTGAAGGAAAGGTCCTCGCCCGATTTCTCGATGTGCTTCTTGAGGTCATAATCGCCGCGGTACGCGATGCCGTAGAGTTCCTTGATGCCGAAGGGATATTGGTATTCGATATCGACCGTCCGCGCGGAGTAGTGCGCCCGCTCGCCGTCCTCGATCTCATGGAAGACCAGGTGCTCGCGCTTCACGCCGCAGAAATCCAGCCAGTCCTTCATCTCCTGGAGCCAGTATTCGAAATGCTTCTGCCATTCGTCGGGATGCACGAAGTACTCGAACTCCATCAGGTTGAATTCGCGGGTGCGGAAGATGAAGTTGCCCGGCGTGATCTCGTTCCTGAAGCACTTCCCCTGCTGGGCGATGCCGAACGGCACGCGCTTGCGCATGGTATCGACGACGAGCTTGAAGTCGACGAACATGGCCTGGGCCAACTCGCCGCGCAGGTAGGCGGTGTCGGCGGCGCTCTCGGTGGAGCCGAGGAACGTCTTGAACATCAGGTTGAAGTTCTTCGGTTCGGTGAAGCCGTCCTTGGCGCCGCAGTGGGCGCAGGGCTTGGCCACGTCGATCTGGTCGGCACGGAAGCGCGTGTGGCACTTCCTGCACTCGACGAGCGGGTCGGTGAAGGCTTCCAGGTGACCGGAGGCTTCCCAGACCTTTGGATTCATGATGATGGCGGCGTCGATGCCGACCATGTCGTCGCGACGCGTCACGAAGCGCTTCCACCAGGCGTCCATGATGTTGCGCTTGAGTTCGGTGCCGAGCGGCCCGTAATCCCAGGAGTTCGCCAATCCGCCGTAGATGTCGGAGCCGGGAAAAACGAAACCGCGCCGTTTCGCCAGGGAAACCAGTTTTTCCATGTCAGTCATATGGGCCAGGCTATCATACGAAACCGCACCCTTCAAGGGTGCGGACGCTTCCGGGCATGGACATCAGATCGTCAGGATTTCCTGTTCCTTTTCGGCCGAGATGTCGCGGATCTTGTCGTTCCAGATCTTGACGATGGTCTCAAGGGTCTCCTGGAGGCGGAAACGCTCGTCTTCGGTGATCTCCTTCTCTTTTTCCATCCGGTTGAGCTCGTCCTTGGCGCGCTCGCGGACGCCGCGGACGCCGATATGCGCCTCTTCAGCCTTTTTACCGACGATCTTGACCATCTCCCGGCGGCCTTCTTCGGTCATCGGCGGGAGGCTCAGACGGATGCGGGCGCCGTCGACCACCGGATTCACGCCAATCGGCGCCTGGCGGAGGGCTTTTTCGATTTCCTTGGTGAGCGCCTTGTCCCAAGGCTCGACGATGATGGTCTTGGCGTCCGGGACCAGGATCGACCCGACGCCCTTCACGGTCATCATGCCGCCGTAGGCCTCGACCGGGATGTCTTCGACCATGGCGGCGTTGGCGCGCCCGGTGCGCAACCCGTTCAGGTCCGACCTGAAGAACTCGACGACCTGCTCGAACTCGGAACGGAAATCCTCGATGACGGTATGCATACGTTCAGAAGGCGCTATTTTGTTTGATAAGCGAGGTGCCCATGTAGATCGTGCCGGAACCCGACGGATCCATCAGCAACAGCGTCGCCGCGCGCGTCGACGGAAGTTTGGAGGTGGTCCATTTGGAGCCGCCGTCGACGCTGCGATACAGCGTGCTGAGCGTGCCGTACGCGATGAAGCTGGAGTTCTTGGGATCGAGCGCGAGCGAATAGATCACGGTGGAGCCGGGAGGCGTCAGGAGCGTGACCGGCTTCCAGCTCGAACCGCCGTCGACGCTGCGCAGCAGGCCGTAGTTGGAAGCGACGACGAGACTGTTGCCCTTCGCCACGTCCTCGACCGCCATCATGTTGTCGAGCGCGCCGGCATAGGCGCCCATCCCGGAGCTGAGATCCGCCCATGTGAGGCCGGCGTCCGTCGATTTCCAGAGCCCCTTGCTGCGGGTGACCGCGTACATCACGCGGGAATCGGCCGCCGTCATCAGGACTTGCCGGATCTCGTTGTCGAAGCGGTGGATCGGGCTCCAGGAGGCGCCGGAGTCCGAGCTTTTCAGGAAGTCTCCCTGGCTCGTCGCCGCGTAGATGTTGGAAGGATTGAAGAAATCGATCTTGACGCTCGTGATGCGCGTGCCGGAACGCGGGTCGAAGTAGACGTTCGTCCAGCTGCGGGAACAGTCGTCGCTGCGCATGACCTTGTTGCCGGTGCCGACGAAGACGACGCACTTGTCGGAAGGGCTCACGGCCACGGACGTCACCGGCACGGCTCCGAGCGCGCCCGCCCCCTGCCAGGCATCGCCTCCGTCATAGGAGTAGAAGAGGCCGCCTTCCGTGCCGGCATACAGCGCCTTGCGGTCGGACGGATCGAACGCAAGCGTCGTGATGTTGAGGGTGCCGAAGCCGCGCGACGCGCCGACCGTCGCGATCGACGATTTCTGCTGCCAGGACGCGCCGCGGTCGGACGAACGGAAGATCCCCCCCGCGGAGCTGGAGGATCCGCCGGCGCCGGTGATCTGGATGCAGCCCTGTCCGACGAGCAGCAGGGCGGCCGCCAGCAGGGCGAGATTCTTGTTCAGGCGCATAGTCATCGGTCGAGCGTTAAGGCGAAGCGTTCAAGGAGGGCGCGCGGCTGGACGTTGACGTCGAGCGCGCGTTGAAGCGTCTGGAGGCGGCGAAGGTTGGCGGCGGCCGACGGCTCCCCCGCCAGGAGTTCCTGGCGCAGGAAGGAGCGCCAAAGGTCGATGACGCCGCGGATCCGGAGCACGGCCTCCTCGCGGTCGGCGCGCGGCGGCGCCAGGTCGGACAATGCGGCGAAGCGCCGGTGGTCCGGCGCGCCGCGCAGCGAGCGCCAACGCCGTTCCTCGGTCTCGTACCAGTCTACCATATCGCCCCCCTCCAGGAATCCGAGCGCTTGCCCCGGACGCCCGTCGCTGCGGGATGCGGCGCGCGCGGCGGCTTTCGGGGCCAGCCCGCGCGCTTCCAGGGCAGTCGCAAGCGCGCTTTGGGAGACGCGGCGCAGCTCCACGAGCGCCGAACGGCTCAAGATCGTTCCCGGCAGCCGGTCCGCGCTTTCGACGCACATGATGATGCTCGTGCGGGGCGACGGTTCTTCCAGCGTCTTCAGGAACGCGTTGGCCGCCTCCTCGCTCAGGGTTTCAGCCTCGTCGACGACAGCGACCTTCGCTCCGCCCAGGAACGCGCTCATCCGCAGATGCTCCTGGAGGGCGCGGACGGCATCGATCGGTATCCGCTGCTTGAGCTTGTCGGTCTTTTCGTCGCGCGGACGGGCGATCAGCCGGAAGTCCGGATGCCGCCCGGGCGCATCCGTGCCGAGCAGCCCGGCGGCGGCGGCCAGCGCGATCGTCATCTTTCCGAGCCGGCGGGGTCCATGCAGGACGAGCGCATGCGGAAAGACGCCGTTCGCCAGCATGATGCGGAGACGTTCGACGGCGCGCTCGTGCCCGATGATGGAAGAGAAGACGTCGTTCATACGGGGCCTTGGACCCCCAGTACCTCAAGGAACGCGTCCATCGTCAAGCGGGCCGTCTTCTCCCAGGAAAAACGTCTGGCGTTCTCAAAACCGAGGGAGCGGCAACGCTCCCAGGCAGCGTAATCATCCATCAGGGACCGCATGGCTTCCGCCAGACGTTCCGGCTCGTCCGGTCCCGCATAGAGCGCCGCGTCGCCGCCGACCTCAGGCATCGATGCGACGTCGGAAGCGATGACCGGCGTCCCGCAAGCCTGCGCCTGGATGATCGGCAGGCCGAACCCTTCGTACCAGGAAGGCAGGAGCAGGAGCTTGGCGGCGGCGATGAGGGCCGGCACTTCCGTTTCCGGCACGTAACCGGGCATAAGGACCGCCGACTCGAGCTTCCGCGCGGCGATCTCCCTCCGGATCCGCTCGATGCCGAAGCCGGGGCTGCCCACGAGCAACAGCTTCACCGGATCGCCGACGCCGCGCCGTTCCTTGAAGAGCGAAAAGGCATGGACGAGATTGACGATGTTCTTCTTCTCCTCGACGCGCCCGACGTAAATCATGAACGGGAGCGTCAGGCGATACTTCGCGAGCACGGCTTCCTTCGCTTCCTCGGCGATGCCCGGGTGGTAGCGCGCCGGATCGACGGCGAGCGGCGTGACGGTCACGCGTCCGGGCGGCAACCGATAGCGGTCCACGATCTCGCGTTTGGAGAATTCCGAGACGGTCAGGATGCGGTCGGCGCGCTTCACCGCCAGCTGCGCCGAATAGCGATGGTACCGCAGTTCGGCCGGACGATAGAGCTTCGGCATCCGCTCGAACCCGATGTCATGCAAGGTGGTGACCGAACGCTTCGGCGCGAAGAGGGGCAGGGTGTGCGTCGGCTGGAAGAACAGGTCGACCGGATGGCGAGAGAGCTCCCAGGACAACCGGAACTGGTTCCAGAACCGCTGGCTGCGCCAATGGAGGACCTTCCCGCTCCAGCCCGGCGGAAACGCCTCCAGGCCGTCCTGAAGGATTTTCTTGGAGTACAGGACGTATTCCAATCCCGGCACCTGAAGCCGCTTCAGGGCCTGGATCAAGTAGTAGGAATACCACTCGGTGCCGGTGCGTTCGCGCGCGTTGGCGCGGCTGGCGTCGATGCCGATGAGTGCCATGCGTCGCGCTTATGGCTTGGCTTCGTCCTTGTGCCAATGGCCGTAGACGAAGAACAGGAAGATGGCCGCCTTGATCGGCAGGTGCCCCAGCAGTTCCCTGAAGCCCAGGAAGAAGATCGAGAGGGTGAAGAAGACGAACGCCGCCATGAGTGCCGGACGGAAAGCGACGCGCAGCAGGATGCAGAGCGCGACCATCGTCTCGACGATGGCGGCGAGGAAGACGAACTGCGGATCACTGACGTGCAGCCACGCGAGGAAATTGATGTGGTAGCGCGCGACCACCGCCAGGCCGAGCTCCGGCCGCAGCCATTTCACGGTCGACAGCACCAGGAAATTCAATCCGACGAGGACGCGGAAGGCCTGATAGCCGAGACGCCTGCGCTCCGGCGTGTTCCACGCCTTCCAGGGAGAACGGATGGTCTCGTTGCAGATGAAGAAGATGGCCGCGCCGACGATCAGCAGCTCCTCCATCTGGTCCCAGAACGGCAGGACGGTAAAACCGGAGAGGAAGAGCAGAATGAGGACGACACTGAGCTCCGGATAGAACGGTTCGAGGAACAGCATCAGCGTGCCGAGACCGATTTCGACGATACCCAGGACCGCCCCCCACGTCGTGGCCGGCAGCGCCAAGTTCGGCGAGAAGAGCGTCTGCTGAAGTCCGGCGCCCATGAGCGATGCGCCGAGGAGCGCGCCGAGCACCGCGTGCGGGCTGATGCGCGCCCGCGCCATGCGCTCGTCGAACGCCCGCATCAGCCGCGAGCCGTCCATCCGACGGTCGACCCAGGTGGCGAGGAGGAACAAAGCGATCGCGATGGCGACGGACACGCCGGCGAACACCGGATCGACCCGCAGGAAGGCCGGCGGCCCCGGCGGGACGGCATGCGCGTCGACGTACCACTTCTCATGCGCCAAGGCGTCCGCGCCCGCAAAAAGGAAGACCGCAAGCGCGACCGGCCAACGTTTCCACTGCCAACGGAGTTTCATATGGGAGAAGTGTAGCATATGTCGCGACCGAAAAATCCCCTTACGGGGATTTTTCGAGGATGGAGGCGGAGAACCGCCCCGCGTCACCGCATCGCCAGGATCGAGCGCTTGTAGGATTCCAGGTTCTCGAGGGCTACGCCGGTGCCTTTGGCGACGCAGAGCTGGGGTTCGTCGGCGACGTAGGCCGGGACGCCGGTGGCTTTGGCCAGGAGACGGTCGAGGTTGCGGAGCTGCGAGGAACCGCCGGAGAGGATCATCCCCTTTTCCATCACGTCAGCGGAAAGCTCCGGCGGCGTGCGGCGCAGGACTTCCTTCAGCTTGGCCACGAGTTCCTCGAGTTCGGCCTGGATGGCGTCGGTCACGTCGTCGGAGGTGACGGTGATGATGCGCGGCAGGCCCGTGATCATGTCGCGGCCCTTGCACTCCATCGTGAGCTTCTCGTCGAGGTAGAGCGCGGACCCGATCTGGATCTTGATCTCCTCGGCAGTGCGCTCTCCGATCGACATGCCGTACTTGCGGCGGATGTGCTCGGCGATGGCGGCGTCGAGCTTGTTGCCGCCCACGCGCACGGAATCCGAGGCGACGATGCCGCCCAGCGAGATGACGGCCATCTCGGCGGTGCCGCCGCCGATGTCGATGATCATGTGACCCGAAGGCGATCCGATCGGGATGTCGGCGCCGATGGCAGCCACGACCGGCTCCTTGATGATGTAGGCGGCGCGGGCGCCTGCGGCGATGGTCGCGTCGATGACGGCGCGGCGCTCCACCGACGTAATGCCGCCCGGCACGGCCACCATGACTTCTGGACGGAAGACGCGCATGCCGCCGACGGCCTTGTTGATGAAATACCGGAGCATCGCTTCGGTCGTCTTGTAGTCGGCGATCACGCCTTCCTTGAGCGGACGCACCGCCACGATGGTGTCGGGCGTGCGGCCGAGCATCTCCTTGGCCTCCTTGCCGACGGCCAAAATCCTCTTATCGACCGTCGAGATGGCGACGACCGACGGTTCGTTCATGATGATGCCGCGCTTGGGCGCATAGACCAGGACGCTGGTGGTGCCCAGGTCGATGCCGATTTTCTTGATAAGCATTGGGTATTACCGGAAATCGACCGAAAATTCGCGGTCGGTGCGCAGGTCGGAAGAAAGGCGATAGCGGGCGTCGCCCCATTGACTGGCGTCTTCGGGCGGCGTCGCGCGCGCTACGTTCTTACCAAAATCGAGGTCGAGCGTCAAACTGTCGGCCAGGGTACCGAGCTGCTTCCTGACGCCGAGCCGGTATCGGCCGGACCGGATCATGTCCGCCACGGCATCGGAGACGCGATATTCCACCTTGAGCGTGCGCGTCTCGCCCGGCTCGACCGAGATGAAGCCGCCGAAGACGGCCGACCCGAGCTCCGTGCCGACATCGATCGTCCCCGCATGCCGTCCGGGATCGTTGAGCTTGTCATCCTGCATCATCCCCTCCCCCTTGATGAAAGCGCTTCCGATCGGGGCGTAGAAGCGGGTGTAGGTGCGATAGCGCGTCGTCTTCCAGGTGAAGCGGCCTTTGTTCCTGTACGTTACGGCCGCGGCAGCGATCCATGATCCCTTGTCGGGCCTCAGGGTATAACTGACCGACTTGTCGACGACGGCATCGCTCTTGAGCGAAGCCAGGTTGGCGCTCACGACCGCGAGACGGTCGCCATCCGCCGTCCGGAAGCGACCGGTCCACCCGCGCGCGTCGGCGAACTCCTGCAAGGCCTGGTCGCTGAACGAGACGAGCAGGTGCTTTTCGGAAACCGATTCCTGAGCGACTTCCGCCAGGGACGGGAGTTCCGAAAGCCGGGTACCGAGCAGCCTCCGCACCAGTTCCTGGCCGAGTTTCCCGACCACGTCTTTGCGCTGCGCCGCCGGGATGCCGTTGGCCGCGAAAGCTTTCTCCACCTGATATTCGAGCTCATCGGTCACGTTGTCTTTGGTGAACGTCGAGCCGTCGATCTGGATCGGACCGGTCAGCGCCAGGAGCTTCGAGACGACGGTCGGCGTCACGCCGATCACGCCGTCGAACGTCTCCTTGCCGCCCTCGAGACGGTACAGGCGTTCCGCTTGCATGGCAGAAACGACGAAATCCGGCGACCAGTTGGCGTCGCGCAAATACCAGCTCGGCACGCGCAAGTACTTCTTGAGCGGATCGGGCGGGGTCTCGCGCATGTACGGCTCCGAAGGGCCGTCGAGCGCGTAGACGTCATCGGTGAAGAAGGAGCGGATCTCTCCGTCCGCGACCTTCAATACGCCGTAGGTGCCGATGAACCCCCCGCCGGGACGCAGTTCGGTGTTATTGAGCATCAGGAACAGGTACGTCTTCGGTTCCGGGTAGCCCAATACGGACGGCAGGACCGCCAGGGACGAGAGGTCCTGGCTGAGCGCTTCCCGCAATTCGGTAAGCTGGGTCTCGTAGGGCGCGATCGAATCCAGGATGCCCGAAGTGAGCGGGGTGCGCGGGACGCGCCCCCAGGCCGCCAAGGCGCGGTCAAGCGAGGCGCGCGCCAGGCCGAGCCGATCCGGCGCCTGCGACAGCTGCTGCAGGAGCGCCCGCTTCTCCTCCGCAGTGAGTTGCGAGACGGGCCTCTGGTCGCTTGAGACGCCTGCCACCGTTCCGGCGGCCGAGGCGCCGCCTTTCAGGACGGCCACGAGATCGGCGCCGACGTCGATCGTTTCCCTGAGCGCGACGGAGGCTTCATACCCCCCCTCCACCAGGTCGCCTGCGGCCTCGATCTCCTTACGGAAAAACGGCAGCCTTCCGGCGAGCCGGAGTTTCGCCTGCGCTTCCCGCGCGGCCGCGAAACGATCGACGGCATCGTCGAGATCCGAGGAAGCTCCCTTGAAGTCGAGTTTTTCCGCCGCGTCCTTGGCGGCGAACAGGTCGTCCCGCGCGGCGCTGGCCTGGGCATACAGCACGCGGGCCGCCGACAAGGCGGGCAACGCGATAGCCGCGCCCACGATGACCGTCAAGGCGAGCAATCCGAGCGACGCATGCAGCGCGTATCGCCGAAGAACCTTCCGCCGTCGCACGTGCGGAAGTTCGTGATGCCCGAGCAGGTTGTGACGATACGTCTCCACGGTCTCCAGTATAGCACGCGGCCGCGCAAGGGAGGCCTCCGCGATCACCTCGGCCTAGGCGACGGCAGGCCCCTCCATTTCATGAAATACTTCCAGGCGCTTCCGATGTGGATGCGGGAAACCTTGTTGATGATCGGCGCGAGGAACCAGAGCGCGTCTGCCGATTCGCGGCGGTGATAGTGGATGATCCGGACTGCGGGATCGTAGACGACCTTCCAGCCTGCGCCCCAGAAACGGCGGCACCAGTCGGCATCCTCGAAATAGACGAAAAACCGCTCGTCGAACATGCCGACTTCATCGATCGCCTTGCGACGCACGAACAGCGCCGCGCCTTCCATCCAATCGACCTCCATCGGGGCATCGCCGATCTCTCCGCGCATGGCGTAGCGGTCGAGTGCCGCCCTGGCGCGCGCCAAGCGGCCGAGCGGCGTGCGCCTGTAGATCGGGATCCACGGCGTCGGGAACCGATGTACGGACTCCTGGCGCGCGCCGTCGGGACGCACGAGCTTCGGGCCGAGCACGCCGACCTCCGGGTGCGTCTCCATGTACGCGAACATCGCCTCGACGGCGCCGGCGTCGACCATGGCGTCCGGATTCAGGACGAACACGTACTTCCCTTTCGCCTTGCGGAACGCGAGGTTGTTGCCTGCGGCGAAGCCGACGTTCTTCTTGAGCGCGATCAAGCGGACTTCCGGGAAACGCTCGCGCACCAGTTCCGGCAGGCCGTCGTCCGAGGCGTTATCCACGACGAAGATCTCGTAATCCAAGCGGATGCGCGCCGCACGCAGGCTCTTGAGGCCCTGTTTGACCATGCCGCGCGTCTTGTAGTTGACGATGACGATGCTGACGTCCATATCACCGGAACCAGGCGCGGATCTCTTTCGCGGAAACCTTGCGCATGCGGAAAACGGCGCGACGCTTCTTCCACATCTTCGGCAGGAGCGCTACCGCTTCAGCATAGGCGCCGAGCGCGCGCGGCGTAAGGAGCAGCGTGGAAAGGAAAGTGCCGATGACGTGCGGGCAGATCCAAGGCAGATGCAGCAGGCGGTTGACCGCATCGTCGTTCTTGGCCGTGAGCAGCAGCTGGTTGCGGGTCGAGAGGCGATTCACCAGCGCCGAACGCCTGCGGCGACGGGTGAAACGTTCCCAGAAACCGGCCTTCTCGTCGCCGCCGGTCCCGCGATAGTGATACGCGACCGCCGCGTTCACGTAGGACGCTTTCCAGCCGAGCAGGCGCAGCCTCCAGGCGAGATCGACGTCCTCCTTATACGCGAAAAAATCCTCATCGAAGACCTGTCCGTCGATTTCCCGAAGCCGCTCGACCGCCTCCGCGCGCACGAGCGCCAGTGCTCCGGACACGCCGAAGACTTCGGATGGGACGTCATACGGAGGGCCGTCATGCTCCCCCGCCCCGCGATCCACGGCCCCGCGGTTCTTGCGCAAAACAAGCCCGGCCGAATCGACGATGTCGGTGAACTCAGGCTCGTCGACGCCGCGCCGTACCCGGAGAAGCCGCCCGCAAGCGCTCCCGACCTCAAAGCGACCATCGATCCCTTTCACCAGGTTCTCGAGGAAGTTCGGCGTCAGGATGACGTCCGGGTTCATGACAAGGACATAGCGGTCGACGGAGCTGCGCCCGCGCGCGTCATCGGCTTCCCAGCGGTTGCGCGCCAACTCGATGGCCTGATTATGCCCGTGGCTGAATCCGAGATTCTTGAAGTTCCGGAGGACCGTCGCCTCGGGAAACCGCTCACGGACGACATCGACGGAACCGTCGGTCGATGCGTTATCGACCAAGGTGAGGGTGAAGTCCTTGAACGTCTGCGCGCGCAAGGAATCGACGGCGTCCCCCAAAAAACGCGCGCTGTTCCAACTCACGATGTGGACGGAGATCCTGGCCATACTTCAGGTCTTCTTGAGTTCTTTCGGAGTGACCCAGAACCCCAGGCGTTTCCCGATCATGAGGCGCGTCTGCGCCTCGATGGCCGGAGTCGCGCCGAACAGGATGAAGGTGACCGGCAGGAGCATCCACTGCAGCAGCATAACGACGAACATGTAGGGGTTCTTGTGGGCAGGGCGGCTCGGAAGGAGCGGCAGCGAAAGGACCGCCGAAACGAGGACGCCGAGCATCGCGAACGACATGATCCACTGCAGGGTGTGCGGGGCGTTCTGGAAGACGGCCTCCGGCCGTCCGGTCAAGCGCGCGACGTTGAGCGGCAGCCAGCCGAGGATGAAGATCAGGACCGGAGCGGTGGCCCAGGTGTACATGCCTTCGAACAGCACCCAAAGCGTGGTAAGGCGCTTGCGGAGCGGAATCTCCTTGTTCGCCAGGAAGTTCAGCACCAGGTATGGGAAATGTTCCACGCCCCATGCCCAGCGTCGCTGCTGCTTGTAAAGGTTGACGAGACTGCCGGTCCAGCTCGGCGCCATCACGGCGTCCATCGAGACCGGCACGTACAGCGGGATGACCCTGTAGGCTCCGTCGTAGCGGAGGAGGCACTGCAGGAAGATGCGGGAGTCCTCCGAGACCACGTCGCGCTGCCAATACCCGACATCGACCAACGCCTTGAACGGCATGCTGTGCGACGAGAAGGTGAAGAGCCGATCCGGGCGGACCAGTTCCGAAAGCAGCCAGAAGGTCGTCCCGAAGGCGGCGATGCGGATGATGGCGGGCGCGTCCCAGATGTTGTTGGAATAGAGGACGACCGGCTGGTAGGAGGCGCGCGTCCGATCAGGCGCGTCGAGATAGGTCTTGGCGAGGTGCGCGAAGTACTGCGGATGGGCGATCGTGTCGACATCGAACGTCGAGACGATGACGTCCTCATATGCCGCGCCGAGGTCGTCGATCGCCTGGCGCGCGAACGGGCCGGCGTAGTGGAGGTTCGATCCCTTGCCGGCGATCTCCCCGACGGTGTCGGAGGGATGGACCGTGACGACGAACTTCAGGAAGCGGCTCCCGAATTCCTGTCGGATCGCCTCGGCGCGCGCGAGGAACTCATCGCGGCCGGCACGTTCCTCCCCGGCCAGGACGACCAGCATGGTCTTCGGATCGACCTTGGCATCGAGCAGGCTCCGGCAGGTCGCGCGGATGATCTCGACGTCCTCCTTATACGTCGGAAGGAAGACCAGATGCCGCAGGCGTTCCCAGCCGGGCGTACGCTTCAGCTCCGCTTCCCAATCGACCTGCAGCGCCCCCCTATGCCTGCCCCATGAGATGCTCAGGAAGATCACGAAATACAGCACGCGGAAAAACCAGTAGAGGTCGAACGCGATGATGAAATAGACCGCCCAGATCGGATTCAGCAGCGACAAGGCCACCGCGCCGAGCAGCGTCAGCCAGACGAAGGCGGCCGGCACGAACTCAAGGCGGCGACGAAGCCGTTTCTGGCGATCGGTATAATCCGTCTCCGTCAACGCGTGGTCCATGTCTTTTTCTTCTTGCTGGCCGTGATGTTAGGCAGGGCGGCATAGAGCGGGACGCAGGAAGCCCGCGGCCGGAACTCCGAGGACGGCAGCGCCGCCGCTTCCTCCCGAGACAGTCCGGAGACGGCCGCAAGAGCGGCATCAAGCGATCTCGCGAGCCCGGAAGCGGCCGCCACGCGCCGGCGCACCGTCGAAAAACCGTCCGGCCCGCGATCGATGGCGATCTCATGGAGGTCGCCTCGATCCGACGCGACGGACTCCAGGGCGTCTTCAAGCAAGGCGAGCAGGTCCGAAGAGGCATCCCCCACCCGGAACGCGAGCACGTTCCCGCCTCTGGAGAGAGAGACGTCGGAACCGCCTTGGGGAGCGGCGCAGAAAGCGGCCCTCATACCGACGGCGAGACCGTGACCGAATGGAAGAACTCGTCGACGAAGACGAGCTTCGGCTGATCGAGCACGCTGTAGAGGAAGCGGTCCATGACATCCATGCGGTAACGCATCTCTTCTTCGTCCAACACCGTGAAGTTGATCTCATGGCCGAACTCGATCTCGAACTTGCGGATGAGGTCCGAAAGCTTGCGCCGATCCACCTTGCCCACGATGAAGACGTCGGTCGGGGCTTCCTGGCGATCCACGAAACGGCCCGTAAGCGCGAAGTACGAAACGCGCCCGACGGCCTGCAGGCGGCGGGCCAGGTCCTTTTCGAGCAATACGCGGGATTTCACGAACAAGGCGCGGAGATCGGGAATCAGGATGGAATTGTGCCTAAGACGGAAATGCTTCTTCTGGACGGCCTTGCCTTCCGCCGACACCGTCTCGATCAAGCCGAGCGATTCGAGGTTCTTGAGCTCATGACGCACCGCGTTGATCTGCACGTCGAGCCTGCGGGTCAATTCACGGACGAAAAAACTCGTCTCCGGGTTCTGCAGGAACGTCCGGAGAAGCTGCGTCCGCGTCTTTGAACCAAATAATTGTTCAAGCATAGTGGCCGTCGAACAGGGAGTATTGTATACTGATGCCGAAGACAGGTCAAAATGACTCCTATCAGCATCGGCGAAATCCACGTTCCGGGCGGCTCCGGGCTCGTCGCCGCCCGCTGCCTCACCCTGACCTCCCCGCCGCAAGCCGGAGGAGATTTGGAGATTTTTTTTGCGCTGATCGCCGCGGAAGCGCCGAAACGCGTGGTGGAGAGACTGTCCGAAAGGCTGGCCGAAGAAGTGCGCCCGATCTTCTTCCAGAAAGGGCCGGTCGAGGCGCGCTTCGAGGCGGCCTTGAAGCAGGTCAACAAGGCCGTCCTGGCCTTCCTTTACGAACACGACCTCTCGATGCCCGGCATCAAGCTGCGCGGAGCGGCCGCCGCCTTCTCCGAAGGGCAGCTGATGCTTTCTTCCCACGGAGCCGTCCGCGGCATCCTCTACGTACCGAACGCCGGCGCGCTCGCGCCATATGCCCTGTTCGACGAGACGCCGGAGCGTAACGGCGAACCGAAATTCTTCACGTCGCTTCAGACGGGCGCCTTTCCGGAATCCGGGCGCCTGGTGATCGCGACCTCGGAACTGTTCCGTTCGCTGGACGATCAGTTCGTACGGGACACCTTCGGCCAGCGGGATTTCGCCAAGGCATCGCGCGACATCAGGTCGGCGCTGCGCAATGCGCGCCTGCCCGTCTCGATCCTCTGCCTGAACTCCGCCCCGTCCGGAGAAGCGACGGGACCGGAACGGAAGGTTTCCGCGAACCCCGTACGGAACGCGGCGGCGATTCCCGCCGCGCCGCGTCGGGCCGCTCCGCCGATCGTCGGGCCGGATATCGGAGAGCTGATCGCTCGCGCCGCCCGCCATGCGCTGATCTTCCTCGGTACCGCGATGCGCCGTCTCGCCGCTCTCGCTTGGCGCGCCGCCAAATGGCTGGCATCGCTTCCGTTCCGTCTTCCGCGCGCCATCTCGTTGCTGGTCCGGCACGAATCCAGGACCAAGATCATCCAAGCCTTGATTTCGGCGCCGGATCACGCCCTTTCCGCGGCCATCGATCGCTTCAATGCCTTGCCGCTCCAAAGCCGCAAACGCTTCCTGCTGCTCTTGGCGGTCGGCGCCGTCTTCCTTCACGGGCTGGGTTTTTCCGTCAGACGGGAAATCGTCCTCAGGGAAACCAAGACCTATGAAGCGACCTTGGCCGAACTGCAGCAGGCAGAGAGCGACTTCGAAGCCGGGATGATTTACGACAGCGAAGACCGCAGCCGGGAACGGCTGGCGCGCATGACGGCGCTCGCGGACGCATTGCCGGAAAAGACGGCGGCGCAGCAGAAGACCAAGACCGAAGCGCGCAGCGGCATCGATGCGGAACGTACGAAGCTGAGGCGCGTCGTCGTCGTGGAAAAACCGTCGATCTTCGCGACCGTGGGCGATGCGGCGACCTCCGGGACCAACATGGCCTGGTTCGGCGATAAGCTCTATGTCTTCTCCCCCGCCGCTCCAAAGGCGCATATCATCTCAAAGGACGGGACCGTTTCCGCCGAGACGATGATCCAAGGCGCGAAGGGCGGGGTGACGGCCGCAGCCGCCGCGCAGACAGGGTTCCTGCTCGAAGACGCTTCCGGGACGCTCGCCTATTGGAACCCGGAGACCGGGGAAACGAGGACCTACCCGGGACCATTCGCCGCGGAGACCCCATTCATCTTCTATCAGGGCCGCCTCTATGGAGCGACCGCCGATGGCACGGTCAACCGGAGATCCGTCATGACCAGCAAGCTGGGAACGCCGGCGGATGTCCTTCGCGGAGCTCCGCCGTCTCCCAGCGGCTTGGCGGCCGATGGCGCCATTTACCTGCTGTATCGCGACGGTACGACACGCAAGTATCTCAAGGGAGCGGTCGTCCAGGAATATGCGGCCTCGACCATCGACCCGGCCCCGTCCGGTGCCGCGACCCCTTGGGTCTCGGCCGGCTCCAACAAGCTCGTCTTCGCCGACATAGGCGGCGACCGCGCCTACGTCGTCGACAAGACGACCGGGCGGCTCCTCTCGCAACTGACCGCTCCGGAGTTCAAGGACTTGCGCGCTTCAGCCGTCGATGCCAAGGGCGCGACCGTCTACCTGCTCGCCGGAGACGGCAAGATCTACGCCGTGCCGATCAAATGAAAAACCCCCGACTCGCGTCGGGGGTTTCCGTTCCGTACGTCCTTACTTGACGGTGACCTTCGCGCCGGCGGCTTCGAGCTCCTTCTTGGCGGCGGCAGCTTCGTCCTTCGAGACGCCTTCCTTGACGACCTTCGGGGCGCCGTCGACCATGTCCTTGGCTTCCTTGAGGCCGAGGTTGGTGAGGGCGCGGACGGCCTTGATGACGCCGATCTTGTTGTCGCCGGAGGCGGTCAACTCGACGGTGAAGGAGGTCTGCTCTTCGGCGGCGGCGCCGGCGGCGGCCGGGGCGGCGGCCATGGCCATCATCGGGGCGGCGGCGGAGACGCCGAACTTCTCTTCGAGGACCTTGACCAGCTCGGCCAGGTCAAGCACGGACAGCTTCTCGATGGACGAGACGAGGGCCTGGAACTTCTCCGGCACCACGACGTTCTTTTCTTCCGACATAGTGTTGATGTGAATCGTTTTCTTAAACGGACGCTTTCTGGTCCTTGATGGCGTTCATGACGTTCACGAGGCCGCGGAGGTTGCCGGCCAGGACGTTGACGAAGCCGGAGAGCGGAGCGTTGATGGAACCGACCAGCTTGGCGATGAGTTCCTGCTTGCTCGGAAGCTTGGAGAGCGCGGTGATCGAAGCGGCATCGACGAGCTTGCGTTCGAGCACGCCGGCGACGATCTTGAGCGCTTCGTGATCCTTGGCGAACTCGGCGGCGAGCTTGGCGGGAGCGACTTCGTCGTCGAAGCCGGTGACCAGCACGAGCGAGCCCTGGAGGGCGCTCGGGTCGACGCCGTCGTAGCCGGCTTCCTTGAACGCCAGGCGCATCAAGGTCTTCTTGGCGACGAGCACGCCGACGTTCTCCTTGCGTGCCTTGTTGCGGAAGGCGGTGGCGTCCTTGACGGTCAGGCCTTTCATGTCGGCGAAGACCACGGACTTGGCCTTTCCGAGCTGCTCGGTCAGGTCGCCGAGCGTGAGTTCTTTCTGTTTGCGGGATTTTGCCATGTGACGGGTTGCGTGACTGAGTGCACGATCGACCTTTCAAATAACAACGTCCGCGTGTAGACCGCGGACGCAGGATGACGGAAAATCCGTCATGGGCGTTCGCCTCGATAGGATCGGATCGGCAGATCCGGTTTCAGGCCCCCAGCCGGGGGCGACCTATGGTCTTCGGTAAACGAGAAGTTGTTGACGCCAGGATACCGGAAACCGGAAAAGGCGTCAAGCCGCCTTAAAAAACAACGACCCCGCCACATGAGAGTGGGCGGGGGCCTGCGACGACGAGACGTCGCTAGGCGGCAAAGCGCCAGCGGGGGTGATTGAGGCGGCACTGGCGGCGCTGGATCATGTCACGGTTACGGCTGTGGGTACGGGACCTGCTGGAGTCGCGGCCGCGCCGGAACTTTCGGATGGAGCCGTCCGGCAGGTTGCGCGCGAGCATGCTCGCGCGTCGCGAGCCGAGCGTCACCGGGTGCTGGCCGGAGCCCTGGAAGGGCTGGGCCTCGAGCCGCCGGCGCTCCTGCTCCCGGCGCTCCTCCGCGATGTTCTCGCGGAAGTCCTCCTCGATCATCTCAATCCAGCGGAGCTCGCCCTCGGGAATCCAGCGGTAGGCGCGGGCGACCTTGAATCCACCGGTCGGGGTCGCAAAGGCCACGGGGCGGGGCTTGTCGTTATCGAAGGTGCGCATGTAGGTGATGCCTCCGGAGTTCCAGTTTTTTTGGGTAAAATGGCTCGTCAGGTACGACTTGCCATTCAACGATAGTGCCATGATAGCACGTTCCCTCTATTTTGTCAATAGTCGGTGACATGAATTGCCATCACGCCAGCTCTAAATAGAGTATTTTTCTTGGAAATCATGGGAATTGTCATCTTTTCATGATAAAAAAGCCCTCCTATTTGAGGGGGCCGATGCTGTCGGCGATGGAACGGACGTCCTTGAGGAATTCGTCCGAAACGGCCGTGGAGGAGATGGCCTTGAAGATCAGGTAGATGCCGCCGGAGGTCGGGTGCGGGACGATGGCGATGTAGACGCGCGCCGGCTGGCCGTTGGCCATGCCGTCAGCCATGAAGGCGTAGCGGCCGAACGGTTCGCTCTCGATCTCCGTGATGTCGATCGCCCCTTCGGCGATCAGCGCCGTACGGGCCTGGACCGCCAGACGTCTGGCGTCGGTACCGTCATCGGCATACGGCATGATGGCCAGGAGCGCATGGAGATCGGTCCGTTCGAGCAGCAGCATGCGCACGCCGTTCGGCTGGGGCGGAGAAAACTGCCCTCTCCACGGCGATGGCGTCAACCGCATGCGGAAACCGGCCAAGCCCTCGCCGCTGATCATGAGCAGCTTGCCGCTGAGATCCACCGGACCCTGGACCGCTTCGGGCGATGGCGGCTGTTGCTGGACGGTGGGCGCGGGGGCGGCGGGTTTGGGACCGGCCTGGGAGGCGGACCCGCAAGCCGCCATGGAAAGGACCGCGAAAGCGACGATGATCTTCAGCATCCTCTGCTCCTTGTTGGGGACCGGGTCCAGCCTATAAGGAAACCCGCGAAAGCGTCAATCGCGGGTTGCCGGCCGATTCCGTTCATCCGATCACGGTACCCCTGAACCTCTTGCCGTCGAGCGCCTTGGCGATCTCCGCGAACGAACGTCCGGCGATCATCTTGACTTTCACTCCGATGCGTTCTGCGAGCGCGGCCGCGACCGGATCGAACGGCACGTTCGCGCCCGGATCCCAGCGGTTCCCGACGATCTTCCGGAAGGCTTTCCAATCGATGGCGGAAAGCGGCTTGGCCCCCGGATCTTTCTTGGGGTCGGCGCTGTAGACGCGATCGACGTCCGAAAGGTTGAGGACAGTCGTCGCGCCCAGGCTGGAGGCCAGGAGCGTGGCGCAGTAATCGGTGGACCAGCCGGGCTTCCAACCGGCGGCGATCAGGACGGGTTCGCGGAAGGCCGGGGGCGAGAGCGGATTCTTGACGACGGTCGGGTGTGCAAGCTTCTGGAAGACGGTACGCAGCAGATGCGCGTTCAGGCGCGTCGAATGGATGCCGATCCAGTCGACGTCTTCCCGCGAAAGCTGCCCGACCGCCTTGGCGGCCTTCTGGTACTGCCGCGCCGTGGAGCCGCCGCCGCAGATCAGGACGAAGCGCTCTCCCCTGGAGACGCGCTTCGTGATGAAGGCCTTGAAACGCTTAAGGAACGCCACATCGATCCCTGACGCAGGAACGATCAGGGAGCCGCCGAGCGAGATGATGACGGGCGCTTTCTTCATTTTCGGTTGAAATCCTTCGGGAGGTTCTTGCGCTTGATGGAGATTTGGCCGCGGAAAGAGCTCGGCGTCCGGTATCCGGGACCCTTGCGGTTTCCGCCGAAGCTGCGGGCGTTGTTCTTGGACATGGTTTCAGGCTTCGCGCCGCATCTCAAGGCGCGCGACGTTCTCGGCGTAGCTCTTGGCAAGCTCCTCCCCCGCCGAATGACGCAGGTCATCGGCCTCGCGCGCCAAGAAGAAGCAGGTCCCGACCGCCGTGATGGCAAAAGCCGCGGTCCAACGATCGGACGGGCCCATGGCACCCAACGCGGCGGCGCCGGAGGCGAGCGCCAGGACGGTCAATGCGGTCCACGCGCCTGACGGCAGTCCTCCGTTCCACAGCTCCCACGTGCGTTGGCGCGCCTCGGCAGCGGCCCCGGCCGCTCCGAGCAGCTCGCGGTATAAGGCCCGCTCCTTCTCCGTCTCGAGGCCGGAAACCTGATACAGGTGGTAGCTGAGCTTCCGGAACCCCGCGTCCGTCTCCCGGAAACGGGAGAACGGCTTCTTGTCGAACTCCGAGAGGTATGCGTAGACGGACCCGTGCAGTTCGGTGAACCACTGGCGATGATGCGTCTCCGTCCCGAGATTCCTTCCCAGGTGATAGATGCGGCGGATCTTGTTGAGCTCGACCGCCACTGAAGACCGCAGATCATCGCGCCTCCGCCATGCGCGCCGGACCACGAGACCGAGCGTGAAGACGGCGGCCAGGATGACGGCCGCAGCCAACGGGGCCGAACCGGCCTGGACCGGGGCGAGGAACGCCAAAACGCACGAGGCGACGAAGAGGGTGAGGAGGCGTTTCGTCATCGACATGCTTTCCGCATGATGGGTCAGAGCAGGCGCGGCTGGTCGTCTTCCTCTTCCGGGACGGCGAGCGTCTCGGAGTCCGTGAACTTCTCCTTGATGCGGGTCACCTTGCTCTCGACGTCCGCCAGGCGCTCGCGGCACTTCTTGGCGAGCTCGAGCCCGCGCTCGAATTTCTTCAGCCCTTCCTCGAGATCGACCTCGGTCGATTCGAACCAACGGACGATATCCTCCAGTTCCTTGAACGCCTCTGCGAAATTGGCTTTCTTGGATTCTTTTGGCGCCATATCAGCGGGTTTCAGTGACGGTCGCTTCGATCGATCCTTTCGCCAATTGTACGGCAACGGGCTGCCCCTTGTCCACGGATGCCGCTTCGCGAAGGACGCGCCCGTCCGGCCCGCGGACGATGGCGTAGCCGCGGCGCAGGACGCCCTGCGGATCGAACGACCTGAGCAGGCGCTCGTCCCGATCGATCGCGCCGGAGAGACGCTGCACACGCCCTTCGAAACCGAGCAGGCAGCGTTCGAGATCGGACATCACGGCGTCGAACTCGGCGCGCGCGGAACGCACCTGCTCCTGCAACCGATGTTCGAGGTCCGAAAGCCGGTGCGCGTAATGGGCGCTTTCGCGCGCGAGGCCATCGTCCATCACGCGCAGGAAAGTATCGATCCTCCGGCCGATGTCCCTGCGGTCGGGTACCAGGCGTTCGGCGGCGTTCGACGGCGTGGAGGCGCGCACGTCCGCCACGTAGTCGGCGAGCGATTCGTCCCGCTCATGGCCGACGCCGACCACGACCGGCACCCTGGAAGCGAAGATCGCGCGGGCGACCTCTTCGGAGTTGAAGGCGTGCAGGTCTTCGAGCGATCCGCCGCCGCGCGTCAGCACCAGCACCTCCGCCAGCTCCGGATGACGGTTGAAATGATCGAAAGCGCCGACGATGTCGCGCACGGCATCGCGCCCCTGGACCTGCACATGGGCCGCCGCCACCTGCATGCCGCCCCAGCGATCGCCGAGGATGCGCAGGAAGTCGGAATATGCGGCCGATTCGGTCGAAGCGATCAGCCCGATGCGCTCTGGGAACGGCGGCAGCGCGCGCTTGCGGCCTGGCGCGAAAAGGCCGTCGGATTCCAGCTTTTTCTTGAGCAGCTCGAAGGCGCGGCGAAGCGCCCCCTCCCCCACCATCTCGACGCGATCGACCGTCAGCGAAAAACGCCCGTTCTTCGCGTAGAGCTTGGGCACACCGTGGACGCGGACCTTCATGCCGTCCTCGAGAGGCTGCTTTATCTGCCAAACGGTGGCGAAGCACGAGACCAGTCCGGTCTCATCCTTCAGGTCGAACCAGATCCACTTGCCCTGGCTCAGCTTATATTGCGCGACCTCGCCTTCCACATGGACGCCATACGGGAAAATCGCCTCGGCGAACGCCGAGTTCAGCGAGTCGATGAATTGCGAGACGGAAAGCGCCTGAGGTGCCTGCATGGAAGTCGTCAGCGTTTTTTCGCGGCCGAACCGTCGAGGATCAGCACGCTGTTGAGGTCGGTGACCGAGAGTCCGGAGCGGCGCCCGCCGCCCAAGACGTAGATGCGGTTCTTCCAAGCGGCGGCCGCGAGTCCACGCCGGGGATCCGGCAGTCCGGGACTGAGCTTCGACCAAACGCCCTTCTTGGGATCGAAGGCTTCCACGAGCCCCAGCACGCCGGCCTTGCCTTCGCCGCCGATCGCGTAAACGGAACCGTCGACGACGACCGAAGCGAACCCGCTTCGTGCAGCGGACATCGCGCCGACTCCCTTCCACTCGTTCGCTACGGGATCGTAAGACTCGACGTCCGACAAGCTCGTCGAGACCGAGCCTCTGTTCCCGCCGATCGCGTAGAGCTTCCCATCAAGGGCGGCGGCTTGGAACAGGGTCCGAGGGACGGACAACCCTTTCAACCCGTTCCATCCGCCCCGGGCGGCGTCATAGTACTCGAGCGCGCCATCGACGCCTCCGCCGGTCCGGCCCGCCATGACATAAAGGCGGTCGCCCAAGAACGCCGCGGCCGCTCCTCCCCGAAAATCGTTCAGTCGCCCGATCTCCCGCCAGGAGCGCGTCTTCGGATCGTAGGCATAAGCGCTGTCGAGCGGGCGCGAGGCCAGGCCGGTGAAGCCTCCGAGCACGTACACGTTCGCGCCGTCGGTCGCCACGGCCGGATGATGGATCGGCATCGGCAGCTTGGGCTCGTCCCGCCATGTATCGGAGACGACGTCGTAGGATTGGACCGCGTCGAGCGTCCGCATGTAGCCGTCGATCCCTCCGATCGCGTAGATGCGATCGCCGACGGTCACGGCGCCGAATTCCGTGCGGGCGCCCGGCATCGGGGCGGCCGTTTCCCAATGCGTGCCTGTGCCGCGCGCGCCGATCGGCGTGGTCGTAGCAGAAGCGTCCTCGCGCAAGACGAGCGCGACGGCGCGCGTGCGCTTCAAGCGCGCCCAATCCCAACCCTGCACGTAGTGCAGATAGCCGCCGACGGCGGCGAGCAGGAGGATCGCGCCGAAGAGCTTCCTCATGATTTCTGATCCCAGGTCTTCTTGCCCTTGCGGATGTCCATGGCCAGGAAGCGCGCGCCGGTGTTGTCCTTCGGGTTGAGCCTGACGATCTCTTCGAACATCTTCTCGGCCGTGGCGGTCTTGCCGCGCCGGTACTCGACCAGCGCCAATCCGTGCAGCGAACGGATGAGGGTACGGTCATGCGGGGCGGCCCAATCGACATGATCCGGCATCTTGTCCTTGAAGAACTTCAGGACGGATTTCTTGCCGCTCGCATACATCGCTTCAGCCTCATCCAGGCGCTTCTCATGGAAATAGACCGTCCCGAGCCCGTTCAAGGCATCGGCATGCCAGGGATCGCTGGCGAGGACGCCCAAAAAGGCCTCTTCAGCTTCGCTCAGCATTTCGGCTTGGAGCGCGGCCCAGCCGGCGGCGTAGAGGTGTTCGATCTCGGGTTGGGGAAGCGCGGGCGTGGTAGGCATGGTCAGGGTTGCAAGGCGGATGAAGTCTCTCCTTCGACCGAGATGACGACGGACGCGGGCGGGTCGGGCTGCGCGTGAAGGAGCGTCTGTTCGATCTGCGCGCGCGCCGACGCGACGCGGCAGGAACCGGAGACCGTCCTCATCTCGGCGCTGAGGTCGACGAGGACCTGCGTGCCGGCGGCGATCTTGCGGCGAGTGACGGAGCCGACCTTCACGCCGGAAGGGATCGACGTGACGTAACCGAGCTTCCGCTCGTCCGACGTCGGACCCTTGAGCAGCTGCTGCAACGCTCCGTCATTGACCGTATCGGCGATCGAACGGCGCACCGGAAAGACCTTGCCGCAATCCAGGTCGGATCCGAGTTTGGCGTTCGGGAAGTACAGCGTGACGTCCATGTCCGACTTGGCTGCGACAGCTGGAGCGGAGAGCCCCGCCGTGCGCGCCGGGATTCCGGGGACCGGGTCGCTGGCGTTCGAATAGAACCAGGCACCGGCCGCCAGGAGCGCGAGGCTTGCCGCGATGATGAGAAGATGGAGACGTCTCGGTCGTTTGATCATACGGCTTATTTGAAGCATGCTTCGACGGCGGCGGCTTCCTCGGCGGTAAGCCTGCCTTGGAGCGCGGATTGGATGCGGTCGGGCTTCACGGCCACGCGCAGGCAGGCGAACTGCTGCGGCGTGACTTGTTTGAGACGGTCCTTCAAGGCTTGGGGGACCTGGTAACCAGGGACATCCAAGTGAAGCAGCGGGAGCTTGGAAGGATTCACGGAACCTGCCGCCGATCGAAGCGGCGGGAAACCGAACCCAGGCCGATCGACCCAGCGGAAATCGCGGGCCGTCAGGCGGAAGCCGACGACAGCCGCGGCGGCGAACCACAGCAGGCACAGCATGGAAGCGCCGGCCTTCATGTCACTTGCCGATGAAGGAACTGACCACCTGCTCCTGGATGCCGCGGATCACCCTCGGCAAGGGATTGTCGATCAGGATCCAGATGGTGCTGCCCACCAGCAGGCCGTACCACGCCAGCTGGAAGAGCAGCTTGACAATGGTCAGCGCCTTGATGGCGGTATCGAGACGGTCCCGCTGCGGCATGGGAGAAGTATCCATAAGATGGACCGATCATACCACAGGAAAAACCTTTACAAAACCTCCGGCAAAGCGTATCCTGGACGCGAACCAATCTTATGGAAGAATGCTGCAAGAATCACGGCGAGCCGAAAGAGGAAGGGATGACGGACGAAAAGGGCAAGGACGGGTGCTGCTCCGAGTGCCCGGACAAGGGCTGCGACGGATGCGACTGCTCCGCCCAGAACGAAACGGCAGGCTGCTGCAAAGGCGACGCCTGCGGATGCGAGAACCGGTGACCCCGGTTCTTTGCTTTTCGTGGTAAAATGCCCGCGTAGCACCCCGAGCCATGAAAGGATTCCGTCATCGGTTCCAAGAGAAGCTCGCGCGCCTCGACGACCATAGGACGCGCCGACACGTCGCCCTCGGAGCGATGGCGCTTTTCCTGTCGCTGCTCGCGGGCCCTGAGGTCCTGCGCGTCGCCGGTACGGTCATCGAGACATCCGCCGACGGGATCAGGCGATTGACGCTCCGGCGCGCCGCCTCCAGTGTTGAGCCGGAACCGGCACCGGAAATCGCCGTCCAGCCGGACGTCTCCGCCGCTCCGTTCCTGACGATCATGGCCGGCCTCGCGCACCAGGAAAGCAACGTGATCAGCGCCTCCGGAACCGTCATCGGCTTCCCCGTCCTCGTCGCGGACTTCCATGTCGAATCCCGCACGGGATTCGATCGGGACTTCTCCGCGACGCGCGCGCCGGACGGCGCATGGCAAGCCGTCTTCAATGTCCCGCCCGGACAGACCTACGATGTACGTCTGGACGCGTTCTCGAGGGACGGGCGAAGCGTCAGTTCCCCGACGCGACGGGTCGACGTCTCACCGGCCGCAAACCGGCTGGAGCCGCCGGCGCCCGACGTCGCTCCGACGCTCGCGATCCTCTTCCCTGCCGCCGAAGCGGTTCAAGACGATCCCTTCGACGTTTCCGTCCGTATCGGGAACGCCACGGCCGTCGGCATGATCTTCGAAATCAAGGATGCTGCGGGCGATCTCCGAAGATTGGAAGCCTCCCCTGCCGATACGGCCGGTCTCTGGACGGCACCCTTCACCGCCGTCCCCGGCGATTACGACCTTTCCGTCCGTGCCTCGCTCGAAAATGGCTTCGTGCAGAACTTCAGCGAACATCGGGCGTTCCGCATCCTGGCGGCGACTGGAACGCCAGCCAATCCTTGAGGACGGCCGTGGCCCGTACGTCGTCTTCGTTATAGTCGGTGATCTTCCGCAAGAGCGCGCGGTCGCCTTTTTCGCGCCATTCCTGGAACCAAAGCACCGAGTTGGCGCCGGAAGCGTCGGCGGCGCGCCAGCGGAAGCCGAGGTGGCGCGCCACGTCCTTCAGCGAGTAGAAATAGAGCGGGAAGATGACGGAGCGCTGAGCCACGCGGTTGAGGTCGATCATGTTGGAGGGATCGAGCGCGATGGCGGCCTTGCGGGAGATGCCGTGCTTGGCGCCCAGTCGCCTGATGGCGTCGAGCTCGTACCAGCCGTAATGATAGATCGGCGCGCCGGCATAGCCCTCGATGAAATCGCAGAAGGACAGCCACGCTGCGCCTTCGTCCTCGGGCGCTTCGGCGGTGAAAGCCCGGTAGCGCTCCGTGCCGTTCTCGCGGATCAGGAGGCCGTGCAGGTACTCGAGGCCGATCATCGGATCGCCTTCGATGTCGAAGAACAGCTCGACGTCCGAAACCGGCAGGCCCGGGTCCTCGATGCGGATATCCTTCTTCTCGTGCAGCGACTGCGCCTGGAGCCGCAACCGTTCCAGCCGATGGCCGGAAACGCCCCTCACCGATTCCTGCAGCGTCGCGAGGTCGGCGGCAGCGAGCTGCGCCAGCGTGCGATACCCGGCCTCGCGCAGCCGCCGGTATTCGCTCTTATAGATCTTATAGAGCAGCCCGATGTCGTCGGCCTCCTCGGCTTCGCGCTTGCACTCCTCGTACCACGGCGAATCCTTGCAGGACGACGTGAAGAGCGCCTGCGGCTTCTCCCCCGCCCGGATCGCCAGGATACGGTCGAGCGCCTCGAAGAAATCCGGCTCGGCTTCGTCGATCGGGAACGAAAGCTCGTCGCCGTCGATGTTGATGATCCTGCCTTCGTCCGGTTTCACGCCTTGGACCTTCTTGAGCAGCAGCGCGTAAAAGACCAGCTGCAGCTTGTGGACGTCGCTCACCTGGCGGGACGACTTGATGTCGACCGCCTCATACATCCAGTCGCCGAACTTCGACGATCCCGGGACGCGACGGAGCAGGTCCGGGCGTCCCGCCCAGTCACCGTCCGCGAGCGTGCCTTGATAGATGAGCGCGGAGCCCCGACGCATCAGCTCCAGAGTCTCGGTCGCCGCGTCGGAAACGGCCATGCGCGACGGCGCTTCTTCGAACGCGCCGAGCCGCGCGATCACTTCCTTCTCATGCAGCACGCCGTCCTCGCGCAGCCTCTGGAGCATGGGCGGGACCGAACCCTTCTTGGCCGGGTCGCCGAAAAGATCCCAATACGCCCAGTTGGGGCACTTTGCGTACGCATAAAAGACCTCGGGCGTGAGCGGCGGCAGCGGGCCCACAGGGTGCGTCACGGCTGCGCGGAGTCGTCCAGGACGACGATGGCAGCTGCGCCCATCCGTCCGCCACCCAAATCCTTGCCGGTCGCGGTGATGACCGCGCCCACGGAAAGCTGCGAGTCCGAGAGGGCCTTACCCGCACCGGACGAGATGGCCGTATCCTCGTCGAAAAGGATTTCGGTATACCCCTGTTTCGATTCGACTTTCAGGCGGCGGCCTTGGATGCCGGAAATCATGCCGAACAAGGAAGGCTGCCGTTCCTGCATGGAAGACGCGCTCTTCGGAGCTTTCGCCTGCACCACGTCCCGCCGGAGCCGCGCGAGGACGGAAAAGTAGCCCCATGCGGCGAGGAGCATCGATACGACGAGCCCGCAAAGGACCCAAAGCGCGACCGAGTGCGCGACGGGTTTCCGGTTCCCCGACATGCTATTTGGACCTAGCCTCGACCATCACGTTCGTCATGACGTCACCGACCTTGATGGCATCGACCACATCCATGCCTTTCGTGACTTGGCCGAAAATCGTGTAGTTGGGCGGCAGGGGCACGTCGGCCAGCATGACGAAGAATTGGCTGCCGTTCGTGTCCGGACCGGCGTTGGCCATGGCGACGATGCCGCGCGTATACGGGCGAGTGGCCTTCTCGTCCTCGAAGCGATAACCGGGACCGCCCGTGCCGTTGCCGTTCGGGTCGCCGCCCTGGATGACGAAACCCTCTTCGCGACGATGGAACGTCAAGCCGTCATAGAAGCCGCCTTTGGCCAGATAGACGAAGTTCGAGACGGTCTTGGGAGCCTCCTTGTCGAACAGCTCGAAGACGATGTCGCCCTTCGCGGTCTTGATGCGGATCTCCCGGTTCGCGATCTGGTTCTCCGGCAGGACGCCGGGGAATGTCCATGTCTTCTGCATAGCGGTGGATTTTGGTTTATTCTGGATGATTGGCGGTTCCATCGGGGCGGCCGGAGGGGTGGAGGCCGGCGCTGACATGCCGGCGTTTCCGGTACGGAGGGGGTGGGCGCGGCGCAACCGGCGCCGACGAGCAGCAACCCGGCGGCCAAGAAGATGATGCGGTTTGGCTTCATATGGGCGTCATGATAGCAAGGAGAGCGCCTTGTCGGCCAGCGCGCGCCTGGCACCGGGCCGGAAGATCGCCTGGAGGCGCATCCCGAGATGCCGCGCCTCCTCCGGCTTCTTGAGCAGCTCATGGGTGAAGGTGACGAGCTGCTCCGGCGTCAGGTCAAGCTCGCGGAACATGCGCGCACCGCCGTGTTCGACGACGTACTCGGCGTTCTTCTCCTGATGCGAGCCGGCGATCGGCACCAGGATGACCGGCTTGGCCAAGGCGGCCAGCTCGGTCAGCGTGCCCATGCCGGAGCGCCCGATGACCGCATCGGCGGCGGCCATGAGATGCGCGATGTCGGCGCCGACGAATTCCACCCGGCGATAACGTTCGGGATGTTCGAGCGGAGGCAGCCGGCCGGGCGCTTTCTCAAGGCCTGTGATGTGGACCAAGTCGGCGAACCCCGTCCAGTGCGCCGACGCGAGCGCGATCATCTCGTTGAGGAACGCGGAACCGGTGCCGCCGCCGAACGCCAGGACGACGGGCCGTTCGCCGGTGAAGCCGAGCGACTTCAACCCCTTCTCGCGGCTCCCCTCCTCGATCGATCTCCGCACCGGATTCCCGACGGTCTCGGTCTTCGCCGCCGGGAAATCGTTCTCGGAAATCTTGAAGACGGTCGTGATGGCATCGGCGAACGGCGCGAGCAGCCGATTGCTGAGCGACGGCACGACATCCTGCTGATGCAGCAGCAGCTTCTTCCCGGCGAGCTTGGCGGCATAGCCGAGCGCCACCTGCACGTACCCGCCTGCCCCGACGACCAGGGCGGGCTTTTCCCGCGCGACGATCCGCCCGGCGTTCCAAAGCGCCGCACCGAACTCGATCGGCAAGGCTAACGTCTTGAGATCGAAATACCTCCGGAACTTAGGCGAAGCGAGCGCGAGGAACCGGAATCCCGCCTCTTCGACCAACCTGCGCTCCGGCCCTTCGGGCGTGCCGACGAAGACGCATTCGATATCAGGCCGGTCTCGGCGGATCTCGTCGGCCACCGCCAAAAGCGGCGTGACCGGACCGAGCGTACCTCCCCCGGCGAACAGGATCTTCATAGGCTTCCAGCTTAGCGGTTCTCCGGCGGCGGAACAAGGATCGCCTCTCAGGCGAAACGGCGTCGCGGGCGAGCGATGCCGTTGCCGTCGGCGGAGATGGCGGCCAGGACCCCGATGGAGGCGAGGTTCGCGAGCATGGCGGAGCCGCCATGACTGATGAAAGGCAGCGGCACGCCGGTGAGCGGCGTCAGGCCGACCATGGCCGAGATGTTCAGGATGGCCTGGAAGCCGATCCAGGCCGTGATGCCGACGGCGGCATAACGAGAGAACGGATCGCTCGTCCGTTCGGCGATCTTGAGGCCGTGGCGGATGAGAAGCATGAAACCGATGATGAGCAGCGCCGAGAAGAGGAACCCGAGTTCCTCGGCGATGATGGCGAAGATGGAATCGCCGGCGACTTCCGGCAGGTACTGATGCTTCTGCAGCGAGTTCCCCAAGCCCAAACCGAACCAGCCGCCCGAGCCGATCGCCAACATCGCCTGGTTGATGTGATAACCGACGCCTTGAGGATCGAGTTCCGGGTGCAGGAAGATCTTGAGGCGGTCGGCGCGGTATGGCGCGATCTTGATGAAGACGAGGAACATGGCGAACCCGGCGCCGAAGAGGATCGCCAGATGCCTGAGAGGCGCGCCCGCCGAGATGTACATGGTGAAGAGGAACGCCACGATGACGGCCGTGGTGCCGAGGTCGCGCTGCGCCATCATGAGGGCGATCACGACGCCGACCGAGATCGTGAACGGCACGAACCCGGTCCAGAAGCCTTTGATAACCGCCTCGTCGCGGCGCGCCAGCCACCAGGCGAAGTACAGGATCAGGAACAGCTTGGCAGGTTCCGAAGGCTGCAGCGAAGCGCCAAAGACGTTCAGCCAGGAGCCGGTGCCGTATCCGGCGCGCAGCCCGGGGATGAACCCGAGCAGGAGCAGCGCCGCGGCGGACGGGAGCATGTAAGGCGCGAGACTCTTCAGGCGGTCGACGGAAACGCGCGAAACGAGGAACAGCAGGACGAAGCCGGGCAGCACGCCATACAGCAATTGCCGCTTGAAGAAGAAATAGCTGTCGCCGTACTTCTGGAACGCCACGTATGACGTGGCGGAATTCAGCATGACCAGGCCGAAGGCCGTGAGGCCGGCCGTCAGGGCCAACAGGAAGTAATCGACGGTCCGCTTGCGCATACGATCGATGTCAGGAGAACAACGCCCGCAGGGCCTGCTCGACCGTGCCGACGAAGACGAACTTCATCGCCTTGCGCACGTTGGCGGGGATGTCCTCCAAATCTTTTTCGTTGTCCTTGGGCAGCACGACCGTCCGGATGCCGGCGCGATGGGCGCCCAGCACCTTCTCCTTGACGCCGCCGATCTCCAGGGCATGACCGCGCAAGGTGACTTCCCCGGTCACGGCCACCGACCGCCGGACCGGCGTGCCGGTCAAAAGCGATACGAGCGCCGCCGCCATGGCGATGCCGGCCGACGGCCCGTCCTTGGGGATGGCGCCCTGCGGCACGTGGATATGGATGTCTTCATCCTTATAGAAGCCGCCCGTGATACCGAAACGCCCGGCATTGGCGCGCGCATAGGAATAGGCCGCCTGGGCCGATTCCTGCATGACCTTGCCGAGCTGACCGGTCAGGATGAGCTGGCCCTTGCCCGGCATGCGGGTCGCCTCGATCGGCAGGATCTCGCCGCCGGCTTCGGTCCACGCCAAGCCGGTCACGACGCCGACGGCATCCTTCTTCTCCGCGCTCTGCTGGCGGTATTTCGGCACGCCCAAATAGGTCGGCACGCCGTTCGGACGGACGCTCCAGGATCTCTTGCTGCCGCTCTCGGCCACCTTGCGCGCGATCTTGCGGAAGACCTGCGTGACGCAGCGCTCCAAACCGCGCACGCCCGCCTCGCGCGTGTATTCGCGGACGATGCGGCGCAGTGCCTGTTCCGGAATCTCCACGCGGACATCCGCCAGCCCATGTTCCTTCTGCGCCTTGGGCACCAGGTATTCGGCCGCGATGCGGACTTTCTCGTCTTCGGTGTAGCCGGCGTATTCGATCACTTCCATGCGGTCGCGCAGCGCCGGCGGCACCGTGTCGAGCATGTTGGCGGTCGTGATGAAGAAGACGTCCGACAGGTCGAACGGCGCTTCAAGGTAATGATCGCCGAAGGCGTTGTTCTGTTCCGGATCGAGCGCTTCGAGCAGGGCGGCCGTCGGGTCGCCGCGGAAGTCGTTCCCGACCTTGTCGATCTCGTCGAGCATGAAGACCGGATTGCGCGTCTTCGCCTGAGCGATGCCTTGAAGGATGCGGCCCGGCAGCGCGCCGACGTAGGTGCGGCGGTGTCCGCGGATCTCGGACTCGTCGCGGAGGCCGCCGAGCGACATGCGGTAGAACTTGCGGCCCATGGCGCGCGCGATGGACTTGCCGATGGAGGTCTTGCCGGTGCCCGGCGGGCCGACGAAGCACAGGATCGAACCGCGGGTCTTGCCGGCCAGCTTCTGGACGGCGAGGAAATCCAGGATGCGCTCCTTCACCTTCTCCAAGCCGAAATGGTCCTCGTCGAGCACGCGTTTGGCCTTGCGCAAGCCGATCTCGTCGGTGTCGCGCACGGACCAGGGCATGGCGATCAGCCAGTCGATATAACCGCGGATGTAGGAGAGCTCCGGAGAGAAGCTGGGCATGGCCTGCATGCGCGCCAGCTCCTTGAGCGCCTTCTCGCGGATCTCGTCCGGCATGCCGGCCTCCGCGATCCTCTTGCGGAGCGTCTCCGCCTCCGACGCGCCTCCGCCCGCCATCTGGCCGAGTTCCTTCTCGATGGTCTTCATCTGCTCGCGCAGGAACATCTCCTTCTGCATCTTGTCGATCTCCTTTCCGGTCTCGGCCTGCAGGTCGCGGGCCATCCGCATGACCTTGAGCTGCCGCTGCACGCCGGCGCGCGCCCGTTCCAGCTTTTCCTCGATGGTGCGCGCGGACAGCACGCCGTAACGCTCCTCGAGGTTGAAATCCAAGTTGACCGCCACCAGGTCGGACAGCTGCCAGGGATCCGTCACGTTCATCACGACCAGGAGCACGTCGAACGGCACGTTGGCGCCGAGGTTCGCGCACTCGCGGAAGGCGTTCAGCAGGCTGACCGCCTCGGCATCGATGCGCTCCGTCTTCTCGAACTTCGGGTTCGGGACGACCTCGGCCTCGGCCCTGATGTACGGATCGACCGACAACGTCCGGGCGACGCGGGCGCGCGTCACGCCTTCGACCGTGAGCCGCGTCATCCCCTTCTGTTTGGAGGCGTCCCGCACGCGGGCGATCGTCCCCATCTCGAAAAGGTCTTTCGGCGCAGGATCGCCCGAAGCCTGATCCTTCTGCGGTACGAACAGCACGAGCCGGTCTCCCGCGAGAGCGGCTTCCAGTGCCCGCATCGAACGGACCCGGCGTACGGCCAAAGGCGCCGCGATGCCTGGAAAGACCACCATGTCCTTCAGCGGGATGACGGGAAGCGTCTTCATTTCGGGCGGGTGCGGGGAGTCCAGGATCGGATCAGCCATAAGGTGGGGGGTTACTTCCCGATTATTGTAACAGATTCGGGGAAACGAAAACCGGCCCACGCGGGACCGGACCATTCATCGGTCGAGCAGCGCGATGATGAGGCCTAGCACGCCGCTCACGGCCGAGATGACCCACAGGCGCATCACGATCGTGGCTTCGCTCCAGCCCTTGGCCTCGAAGTGGTGATGGATGGGCGCCGATAGGAAGACTTTTTTCTTGCGGATCTTCTTGGACGCGACCTGGATGATGACGGAGACGGATTCGAGCATGAAGACCGAACCGACGATCGGCAGGAGCAGCAGGCTGTTCGTCAGCATGGCGACGATCCCGAGCGTCACGCCGAGCGACATGGCGCCCGTATCGCCCATGAAGAAACGCGCGGGATTGATGTTGAACCACAGGAACGCCAGGAGCGCGCCGACGATCGCGCCGCAGAACGCCGTCAGGTCCGTCTTGCCTTGGAAGAACGCGATGGCTCCGTAGATGCTGAAGGCCGTGAGCAGCGTTCCGGCGGCCAGGCCATCGAGCCCGTCGGTCTCGTTCACCGAAAATGCGGTGGCGATGATGATGAAGATGAAGATCGGGATCATCCACGGGCCGACGTGGACCGTACCGAAGAACGGCACGCGCAGGACGTCCCATTCCAGGCGCACGTAGAACCACCACGCCGCCGCCACGGCGATCACCGAGTACGACAACAGGCGATGCCAGACCTTCAGTCCCCCGCCATGCGCGCCGATCTTGCGGACGTTCAGGTAATCGTCGACCAGGCCGACGATGGCCGAAAAGAAGAGGGCCGCCATCGGCAGGAGCGTCTCGCGCCGCGAAATGAAATTGAGCGAGACCCACGGATCGACGCGGAGCACGTTGGCAGCGAGGGAAAACCCGAACGCGACGGCCAAGACCGCGCCCCAGATCAGGATCCCGCCCATGGTCGGCGTCCCGCTCTTGGCGGCATGCAGTTTGGAGAAGATAGGGGCGCTCGATTCGCTGCGGATCTGCTTGCCGAGCTTCAGGAACTTGAGCAACCGCGTGACGGCCGGAGTCGCGAACATGGCGACGCCGAACGCGGAGGCGGCGGCGATGAGGACGGCGATGGCGGGATTCATGGGAGACGCTAGATGTTCAGCAAGACCGTCAGGAACGTGACGAGGAGCAGCAACGCCTCGAGCAGCAAGGTCACCGCGCCGAGAAAGGCGGACGCGAGCCGTTCGCCGCGGTGCAGGCGCATGGCCAAAGCGGCGTTAGCTCCCAGGACCAGAGATCCAAGCAACGGCAGGAACAGCAGCCGCCACGGCGCGCCGATCTGGTCGACGCCGAAGTAGACGGTGTAATGGAGAGCGAAGAACGGGCTGGTCTTGAGGCGCGGCAGCGCGAACCAGGCCGCCAGGACCCAAGCGAGCAGGTTCAGTCCGGCTGACAAGAGCAGGGAGACGCGGACGAAACGCGCCTCACGTGCCAGCAGACGATAGCGCCCGAAGAAGCGTTCGAACATAGGCATCCAGTGTAACCCCGACCGCCGTGTCGGGCAAGCGCGCCGCCCTGCCGTCATCGTCCCGGATGCGGTATACTTCCGGACGTATGTACAGCGACGCCCTTCTGCAGAAAATCCTCCTGGCGGCAGGCACCCTGAAGCCCGCGGAGATCAAGGACCTTGCGGCCGAAGCCAAGACGAAGAAGACCGCGCTTGAAGAGCATCTGCTCGAGAAGATGCCCGAAGAGACGCTCTATCGCCTCGCGGCGGACTATTTCAAGGTGCAGTTCGTCGACCTCAAGGGCGTCCAGGTACGGAAGGACTTCCTCGACCTGGTGCCGGAACCGATCGCGACGACGCACGAGATCGTGCCCTTCGACAAAGGCGACGGGATCCTCAAAGTCGCCGCGCTCGACCCGGAAGACCTTCAGACCGTCGAGTTCCTCAGGCACAAGACCGGGCTTGAGGTCGATGTCCATGTCACGACGCCAGCCTCGCTCCACGAGATCATCAAGCAGTACAAGCGGTCGCTCAAGGCCGAGTTCGAGGACATCGCCAAATCCACCGGCGTCGGCGAAGAGACCGACCAGCAGAAGCTGCGCGAACTGGCCCAGGACCTGCCGGTCGTCCGCATCGTCGAATCGCTGCTCGAGCACGCCGTGTTCGAAGGCGCTTCGGACATCCACATCGAACCGACCGAACAGGACCTGGCCGTGCGGTACCGCGTGGACGGCATCCTGCGCAACGTGATGACGCTGCCGAAGAACGCGCAGGCCGGCGTGACCGCCCGCATCAAGGTGCTCTCCAATCTGAAACTCGACGAGCACCGCCTGCCGCAGGACGGCCGCATGAAGATCAGCGGCCCGAGCTACAAGTATTCCGTCCGCGTCTCGACGCTGCCCGTCATGGACGGAGAAAAGATCGTCATGCGCCTCCTTTCCGAGACCGCCTCGGCGCTCACGCTCGAACAGCTCGGCTTCAACGCCCAAGACCTCGAGGTGGTGAAGCGCAACATCATGAAGCCGCACGGCATCGTCTTCGTGACGGGACCGACCGGCTCGGGCAAGACCACGACGCTCTACTCGGTGCTCTCGCTGCGCAACACCCCCGGCGTCAACATCTCGACGATCGAGGATCCGGTCGAATACCGCATGAACGGCGTGAACCAGTCGCAGGTCAATTCCAAGATCGGCTTCACTTTCGCCATCGGCCTCCGCACCCTGCTGCGGCAGGACCCGAACATCATCATGGTCGGAGAGATCCGCGACGGCGAGACGGCCGAGATCGCCACCAATGCCGCCATGACCGGCCACCTGGTCTTCGCCACGCTCCACACCAACGACGCGGTCACGTCTCTCCCCCGCCTGATCGACATGGGCGTGCCGCGCTTCCTCGTGGCCTTCACGGCCAACATGATCGTCGCGCAGCGCCTGGTCCGGAAGATCTGCAAGAACTGCCCGCAGCCGTACAAGCTGGCGAAACAGCAGCTCAAGGAGCTGGGAGAGCTCTACGACCTGGACAAGCTGACCGACGACCTTTCCCGCAACGGGTTCATCCCCAAAGGGCAGACGCTCGACAAGGTCGATTTTTACCACGGCACCGGCTGCAAGCAGTGCAATAACGAGGGGTACAAGGGGCGGCAGGGCATCTATGAAGTGCTGGAGATCACGAGGCCGATCCAGGAGCTGATCAACAAGGATGCCCCCAGCGCGGACATCATGGCGGCGGCGGAAAAGGACGGCATGATCTCGATCGTGGTGGACGGTTTCGCCAAGGCCGTCCAAGGCGTCACCACGCTCGAAGAGATCATGCGCGTCACCAAAGAATGATCACATGTCCCAAGACCTCAAAGAAACCCTGAACGGCCTCTCCCGACGTTTCCTTCGGGTCAAGCTCCCGCAGAAGATCTTCTTCACCGAGAACTTGCGCGTGATGATCAAGGCCGGCTTGTCGCTGACCGAAGCGCTGCGGACGCTCGCCTTGCAGACGGAGCAGAAAGGCTTCAAGGCCGTCATCGAGGAGCTCCGAGCCGACGTCGAGAAAGGATTGAGCCTCTCGCAGGCGCTCGCCAAGCATGACCGATTGTTCGAACCGATCTTCATCAACATGATTTCCGCCGGAGAGGTCTCCGGCACGCTCGAGAGGACGCTCGAGCAGCTCACCGTGCAGATGCGGAAGGATTACGACCTGGTCTCGAAAGTCAAGGGCGCGATGACGTACCCGCTGGTCATCCTTTCGGCGACGGTCCTGATCGGCATCGGCATGATGATCTTCGTCGTCCCGCAGATCCTCTCGATCTTCGACGAGATGGGTTCCCAAGACTTGCCGCTGCCGACCAGGATCCTGATCGCCGTCACCGACTTCTTCAAGCACGACTGGCCGTTCGCCCTGATCGGCGCCTTCGGCCTGATTTCCGGATTCCTCTGGTTCATCAAGCGCCCTTTCGGCAAGGATCTCTGGCACCGGATCGTCCTCGGGATGCCGATCATCGGACCGATCGTCAAGAAGATCAACCTCGCGCGCTTCACGCGCACCCTTTCCGCCCTGCTCCGCACCGACATCGCCATCGTCCAGGCCCTGACCATCACCTCCGACATCGTCCGGAACGTCCACTATCACGACGCCTGCATGGGGATGGCCGAATCCATCAAGAAGGGCGAGACGATCTCGCAGGTGCTCGACCGTTCTCCCAAGCTCTTCCCTCCGCTGGTCGTGCAGATGATCGCCGTCGGCGAGCGCGCGGGCACCATCGACGAGATGCTCGAGGAGATCGCCGATTTCTACGAGAAGCAGGTCGACCAGATCATGGGCAACCTTTCCTCGATCATCGAGCCGATCCTGATCATCTTCCTCGGAGCGGCGGTCGGAGGCATCGCCCTCGCCATCATCACGCCGATCTACGCGCTGACCACGAAGTTCGGCCAGTGACGTCCGGTTGGCGCATCCGGCACGGATAGGATAAAATAGGGGCAGCGAAGAAGACGTTCAAGCCATCATGCTCCTCTTCAACGACCCCACAAACCATGTCGTCGGACTCGACCTTTCGGAGCATGTCTTCCGATTGGTGGAGATCCGGCGCAGCGGCTTCATGCGCCGCACGTTGCGGCTGCATCGGTATACCGAAGAGCGCATCCCGGACGGCCTGATCGTCGCGGGAGAGTTCAAGAAGCCCGACCTGATCGCCGAACGGCTCCGTGCCCTGATGAAGAAAGCGTTCGGGCGATCGACCACGCGCGGCGCGGTCATCTCCCTGCCCGAAACCCGGACGTTCATCAAGGTGATCAGCATCGCGAAGCCTGAAAAGCCGGAAATGACCGCCAAAGCGGTCCTGACGGAGGCCGAGCTGCACATCCCGATGCCTCTGAGCGAGCTGTACATCGACTGGCAGGCGTTGGATGGGGCTGACGCGGTCCCGGTCGGCAAGCCGATGGCCGTGACGATCGCCGCCGCGCCGAAATCCATCGTCGACGGCTATTCCGCGACCCTGGAAACGACCGGGTTCGTGCCCGTGGCCTACGAGATAGAAGCCCAGGCGATCGTCCGCAGCGTGGTGCCGGCAGGCGGAGATGGCGGGAAAGCCGTCGGCATCGTCGACTTCGGCGCGACCCGTTCGAGCCTGATCGTCTACGACCGCGGCACGATCCAATTCACCGTCAGCATCCCCGTTTCAGGAGATGCCGTGACGCGCCGCATCGCCGAAGCGCTGAAGGTCGACCTGCAGGAAGCCGAGCGCACGAAACGCGAATGCGGAGTCGACGCGCACAAGTGCGGCACGGCCCTCTGGACCGTCATGGAACCGTTCCTGAGCGAAATGTCCGGGCGCATCCTCGACGCGGTGGCGTTCTATCGCGACCACTTCCGGGAAGGAAGGCCGCTCGACGAGATCGTGCTGTGCGGCGGCGGCGCGAACATGGAGCGCATGGACGAGCTGCTTTCCGAACTCACCAAGGTCACCGTGCGCCGGGCCGATCCATGGGCCAACGTCGAGGCCGGCGCGTTCCCGCTGCCTCCGGAAATCATCCTGAGCTCGACGACGGCGATCGGTCTGGCCCTCCGCCAGAAAATCGACAAACGCGCCGTCAAAAAGAAACCATGATCAGCCTGAACCTGCTCGCGCCCGCCCAAAAGGAGGCCCTGCTCGCCAGGGTGCGCCATGCGGTCCTGGAGCGCCTGATGATCAGCCTCATCGCCATGACGCTTGCGAGCGGCGCTTTGACGTACCTGGTGAAGATCCAGATGAAGAAGAACCTTGCCGACGTGCTCTCCCGACAGCTGCTGTCCTCCCAGTACGCGGCCATCAACGAGCGTACGCGCCAGCAGAACGACGCGATCGTCCGCATCGAGGCGCTCGAGAAGATGGCGTATCCGGTCTCGACCGTCGTCGAAGCGCTGGCCGCGGGTGCGCCGAACGGCATCATCGTGACCAGCTTCAACTTGAACGCGAAGACCGGCGCGTTGCAGATCGGCGGAAGCGCCGTGGACCGGAAGGCCCTCTTGGCGTACGAGGGGATCTTCCGCGGCTCTCCGTACGTGAAGAGCTTCGATTCCCCCATCTCGAACCTTTTCCAGAAGACGGACATCTCCTTCCGCTTCGAGGCGGTGGTCGACGGCAACGCGGTCCGCGCCACCCTTCAGCCGCAAACCCCATGACGATACGACACGCATCCATCGCCGTCTTCGGCCTGACGTTCGCCGGCCTCGTAGCGGTCGGCGCCGTGATCGGTTTCCTGATCGCGCCGACGCTCTCGGAACTCCGCGCTCTCGGAGAAAAGACCGCCCGGGCCCAGACCGATCTCCAGGCGCAGTACGAAAACAGGAAGAAGCTGCTTTCGAGCGCCTCCGACGCCGAAAAGGTCCGCAAGACCTTGGCGACACTCGGATCGCAGTTCGTCCCCGAAGGCAAGGAGCTGGATTTCATCACCGAGATCGAAGGCATCGCGGGCCGGAACGCCGTCGCCGAACGCCTGCGCCTGACCGAAGCCTCCCTGCCGGGAGCCGGCGAGATCCGCACCGGCTTCGAACTGAACCTGGATGGGCCCTACCATAAGGTGATGCAGACGATCGTCGAACTTGAGCGCGCTCCGACCCTCATCGTCTTCACGGACCTCACGGTGCGGCCGGGCGCCTCATCCGGCCCGGACACGCCCGTCTCGATCGTCCTTCACGGCGCTTTCGCGCGCCCGCCACGCGGCCTATGAGGAAAATGACCATCAAGGACCTCCACGGGACGGCCCGCGTCCTCACGGCGCTGCTTTTCGCGCTGCTCGCAGGATTCCTGGCATACATGCACTTCTCCTTCAGCGCGCTGCTGATCGGCGAGGTCAAGACGCTCCCAACGGGCGCGCTCCTCATCACGTTCAACCAAGGGAGCTACGCCCACGCGACCCAGCGCCTCGAAAAACGCCGCGCGCTGCCTGACCATGACGCGCTCTCGCGCAATCCTTTCGCCATCGACGCGGCTGCGGGCGCCCGCCTCGCGCCGTAAACCCATGACCTTTCCCGCCCGCGTTCCAGCGCGCCGTCCATCCCACGCCTTCAGCCTCATGGAGACCGTCGTCGGCGTGGCCGTTTTCGCCGTCGTCGCCTTCAGCATCTACCAGACGTTCGTCGCCCTGTTCCGGGCCGTGCAATCCAACCGCCTGAAGCTCACGGCGACCGCGTTGGCGGAAGAACAGGTCGAGATCGTGCGTAACCTTCCGTACGCGAACGTCGGCATCGTCTCGGGCTTGCCGGACGGCTCGATTCCCCATGTCCAGACCCTCACGCGCGACGGCATCGATTTCACCGTCACGACGACCGTCCGCAACGTCGACGACCCGTTCGACGGCACGATCGGCGGCTCCCCCAACGACACGTCCCCGGCCGACTACAAGCTGGTGGCGATCGAGATCTCCTGCGCTTCCTGCCGCGACTTCAAGCCCGTGACGTTCACGACGACGTCTTCGCCGAAGAGCCTGGAAACGGCTTCGACGAACGGTGCCCTGTTCGTGCAAGTCTTCGACGCCAACGGCGTGCCGATCCAGGGGGCGGATGTCCATGTCGTCAGCAACCTGACGCCGCCGCTCACGATCGATGATGTCACGAACAGCGCAGGATTGCTGCAGCTCGTCGACGTGCCGCCGGGCAACAACGCGTACAAGATCACCGTCTCGAAACCGGGCTATTCGACCGAACAGACCTACCCCGCCACGGTCATCGGCCTCGGCGTACAATCCAGCCCGACCGCCCAGAACCTGAACGCCATCTGGGCCGTCACGGCATCGGACGTCTGGGCCGTCGGCAACGCCGGCGCCATCGCGCATTGGAACGGGACGTCCTGGAGCGCGGTCAGCAGTCCGACCGCCCAGAACCTCACGACCGTCTCCTGTTTCAGCGCGACGGATTGCTCTGCCGCCGCCGATGCCGGACAACTCATCCATTGGAACGGCACCGCCTGGTCCAACGTCATCGATACGGGATCGGAAGCCTTCACGAGCATCGCCCTGGTTTCCGCTACGGACGGCTGGGCCGTTACGGCCGGGACCGGCACGCCCCGAGGAAGGATCTTCCGCTGGAACGGCACGACCTGGAGCCTGAACATCGACACGGGCAGCCAGCTGTTCAGCTCCGTACAGTGCGTCACCTCCACCAACTGCTGGGCGGCGGCCGACAGCGGCCAGATTTATCGCTGGAACGGCACCGCCTGGAGCCAATTCGTCGATCTCGGAAGCCAGACCTGGAACGGCATCCGGATGAACAGCGCGTCCGATGGCTGGGTCGTCGGCAACGGAGGCGCGATTTACCGTTGGAACGGCACGGCTTGGTCGAGCGTGGCGAGCTCCACCACGCAGAACCTGCGCGCGGTCGATTGCACGTCCAGTACCTCCTGTACGGCGGTCGGTGCCGGAGGCAAGATCGTCTCCTGGAACGGTACCGCCTGGTCGCCCGTCACGTCACCGACCACGAACCAGCTGAACGGAGTCGATGTCGTCTCTTCGACCGCCGGTTACGCGGTCGGCGTCGGCGGCACGATCCTGACGGGCGTCGGCTATGGAGGCGTCACCATGGGAGACCCGAACAATCCGAACCCGAGCAAGCCCAACGCCACCGTCGTCCTCCAGCAGGTGACGCAGGTCAGTTTCGCCATCGACAGGCTCGGCAGCGTGAACGTGAGCAGCGTCACCCCCACCTGCGCGCCGGTGCCGGGCATCCACTTCAATCTGGCCGGAACGAAGCTGATCGGCACCTCTCCGGACGTCCTGAAATACGCCACGAACCAGGTCACGGACGGCGGCGGGAACCTGACGTTGAACGACCTTGAATGGGACACCTACAGCCTGACGCCGACCGACACCGCCTTCAACCTGGCCGGAAGCGTGCCGATCGACGCTTTTACGCTGGCGCCCGGAGGCGGGCAGAACCTGCAGCTCGTCATCAGCCCGAAAACGGACGACGCATTGATGGTCTCCGTCAAGGACAGCGGGACGAAGCTCCCTATCAGCAACGCCGCGGTGCGCCTCACGGGACCGGGCGGTTATGACAAGACGCTGACCACGGGGCGCGGGTTCCTGCGGCAGACGGATTGGTCGGGCGGTTCCGGACAGGGCGCGATCGGCGATTTCCTGCGCTACGCCTCTGACGACGGACGCATCGATGCCTCGTCGACCCCAGGCGACCTGAAGCTCGCCGACACCGGAGGCCTTTACCCGACGGAAGGCGTTTTGACTTCCTCGACCTTCGACACCGGATCGTCCAGCAACTTCTACGACCTCACCTTCATCCCCACCGACCAACCACCGCTCGCCGGACAGAACAGCGTGAAGTTCCAGCTGGCCACGAACGACGACCAGGCGACTTGGGACTATCTCGGTCCGGACGGGACGCCGTGGACGTATTACACCGCCACCAACACGAACATCAGCGGAGCCGCTTCCGGGCACCGGTACCTCCGGTACAAGGCGTATCTTTCCACCGCCTCCGCCACTACGACGCCGGACCTATCGGAAGTCGCTTTCACGTTCACCTCCTCCTGCGTCCCGCCTGGCCAGGTGCTGTTCGACGGCCTGGCGCCCGGCACCTACGCCCTCACGGCGACGGCGGCGGGCTATCAATCGCATGCCGATACCGTCAACGTCGCGTCCGCATGGCAGCAACGTGACGCCTTGATGTCGCCATGATCCCAGACGCCATGAAAAACGACGTACGCACGCGCGGCTTCACGCTGATCGAGCTCATCATCTCAATGGGCATCATCGCCTTGATCGGCGCGGCAGTGGCGGCCCTGCAGAAAAATGCCGTCACCCTGAACGCCATCCTTCAGGAAGATTTGGGCGGGCAGCAGGAATTGAGGTCTGTCGTGAAAAACTTCCTGACCGAAACGCGTTCGGTCGGTCCGTCCGCGACAGGCGCTTACCCGCTCGCGACCGTCGCCACGTCCACGTTCATGTTCTACAGCGACATCGACCTCGACGGCTCGCGTGACCGCATCCGATACTTCCTGTCGGGGCAGACGCTCAAGAAAGGAGTCATCAAGCCTTCCGGAAGCCCCCTCAGCTATAACCCCTCGTCCGAAAAGGTGTCGGATGTCGTGCATGGCGTCCTCACTGAGGCGGGTCCCGTATTCGAATACTACGACACGAATTATGACGGCACGACTCCGCCCTTGTCGCAACCGGTGAACGTCCTGAACGTACGCCTCATCAAGCTCAACCTGACGGTCGACCGCGACCCTCGGCGCGCACCGGGGCCGGTCAGCGCCACCGCCCAGGCCTCGATGCGCAATCTCAAGGATAACCTATGAATAGCCCGCTCCGCGCACCCAAAGGACAGATCCTGCTCCAGGTCCTGACGTTCAGCGTCATCGCCGCCGTCTTCATCGGCGGCCTGACCGGATGGGCCGTCTATCAGATCAAGGTCAGCCGCCAGACCCTGAACCGGGAACAAGCCGCGGAAATCGCAGAGGCGGGCATCGAATATTACCGCTGGCACTTGGCGCATGCCTCGGTCGATTACCAGGACGGTACCGGCGGCCCCGGACCGTATGCGCATCCGTACAAGAACGCGGCCGGCGACGTCATCGGCCAATTCATCCTGGATATCGTCCCTCCGAAGACCGGCTCGACCGTCGTCACCATCACTTCGACCGGCAAAGTCAGCGCCGATCCGAATCTTGCCGAAAAGATCCAGGTCCAGCTCGCCATCCCGTCGCTCGCGAAATACGCCGTCGCCTCCAACTCGGACGTCCGCTTCGGGGCGGGCACGGAGGTCTTCGGGCCGATCCATTCGAACGGCGGCATCCACTTCGATGGCCTGGCGCACAACGTGGTGACGAGCACCCAGAGCCAATACACCGATCCTGATACGGGCAGGCTTTCGTTCGGCGTGCATACCGACGTGACGCCTTCCGATCCGACTCCCCCATCCGCCGTGCCGGACCGGACCGATGTCTTCGAAGCCGGGCGGCAGTTCCCCTTGCCGGCCATCGACTTCGCCGGCTTCACGACGGACCTTTCGCAGATCAAGGCGGGCGCACAGGCGTCCGGGCAGTATTTCGCGAATTCAGGCTATCAGGGCTATCACATCACGTTGAAAAACGATGACACGTTCGACGTTTACAAGGTGAAAAGCCTTTACCCGGCCCCTTCCGGGTGCACGAACATCCAGAGCCAATCAGGCTGGGGCACCTGGAGCATCGGGACGGGAGGAACCGCCGTCTCGTTCGTCGGGACGTATCCGATTCCGGCCAACGGCCTGATTTTCGTGGAAGACAACGTCTGGGTCGACGGCACAATCAATACCGCTCGCGTAACGATCGCTTCCGGGCGCTTCCCTGACAACGCTTCGACGCGCACCAGCATCACCGTGAACGACGATCTCAAGTACACCAACTACGACGGCCAGGACGTCATCGCGCTCATCGCCCAACAGGACATCAACGTCGGCCTGGTCAGCGCCGACACCCTGCGGATCGATGCCGCCCTCATCGCACAGAACGGACGCGTCGGTCGTTTCTACTACCGCGCGCCGGGCAGCTCATCGAACTGCTCGCCGTACCACGACAGGAACACGCTGACCCTTTATGGCATGCTGGCTTCGAACCAGCGCTACGGGTTCGCTTACACGGACGGGACGGGGTACGCGACGCGCAACATCACGTATGACGCGAACTTGCTGTACGGGCCGCCGCCCAGCTTCCCGTTGACGTCGAGCCAGTACTCGACGATCTCGTGGAAACGGATCAAGTGATCAGCGCGCGAGGGACCGGGAAAGGGCGTCGATGAACGCATCGACGTCTTTTTCGTCCGTTGCGTGGCCGAAACTCACGCGGATGACGGACCGAGCCCCCTGATCGTCGAGGCCCATGGCCTTGACGGCGCCGGACGCTTCGCGGCTGCCGGATTTGCAGGCGGAACCGGCCGCGACCATCACGCCTTCTCGGCTCATGAGCAACACGATCCAATCGTTTTCCTTCCCGATGCACTCCAAAGCGAGGATATGCGGCGCGACAGGCGAATCGGCGGGCATGATCTGCCTCGCTCCCGCGGGCAATCGCCCGAGCAGCGACCCGCGGAGCTTCCGATAGGAGGCGATCTCCCTTTCTCGAGCGGCCACGAGAGCCGAGGCCGCGGTGCCGAATCCGCTGATGCCGAACGTGTTCTCCGTCCCGGATCGCCGCCCGGACTCCTGCCCGCCGCCGGTAAGGATCGCCGAGAGATCCGATCCCCTCCGGACGACCAACGCTCCCACCCCCTTAGGGCCGCCGATCTTGTGGGCGGAGATCGTGAACAGGTCGGCTTTCGCGGTTGCGAACGTTACGTCGGTCGAAACGATGGCCTGGACCGCGTCCACGTGGAACATCGGGCGCGAGACCGAACGCCTCAAGGCCGCACCGATCGCTTCGACCGGCTGGCGGCTGCCGACCTCGTTTGAAACGGCGGTAATCGACACTAGCGCCGTCTCGGGGCGGATCGCGCCCAGCACGTCCTCCACGCGGATGACGCCGTCGGTCCCAGGCGGGATGACGGTCAATTCCAAACCGCGCGCGACGAGCGATTCGAGCGTCTTGATGACGGATGCGTGTTCGAGGGCGGACGTGATGACGTGCGGCCTTCGGCCGGCATCGAGCAGCGGCTCAAGGACCCCGCGGATGGCCAGGTTATTCGCCTCGGTGGCGCCGGAGGTGAAGACGACCTCCGATACGTCGGCCTGGACCAGGTCGGCCACCTCCTTTCGCGCACGTTCGACCCTCTTGCGCGCTTCCTGCCCGAGCGCATGGATGGCGGAAGGGTTCGCATCGGGATGCCTTAAATGCGCTTCCAACGTCTTGAGAACCTCGGGGCGGAGCGGGGCGGAGGCGGCATTGTCGAGATAGGCGGCGTGCGTCATATCATTCGGAAGTCACTTCGGCGACCCACGGGAAAGACTTCTTGAGCAGGGGCTCGATGCCGAGCTTTAGGGTGACGGGAGCGAGCGCGCACGACCCGCAGGCGCCACGGAATCTCAAAGCGATCTTACCCGCCGCCTCATCGATTTCCCCGACTTCAATCTCGCCTCCGTGCGCATGCACGGCAGGACGGATCGCCTCAAGGATGGCATCGATGCGTTCGCGCATATCGTGCGAGGATAGCGGTTGGGGCATTTCCTGTAAAGCGCTTCACGCAGACTTGACAAGATGCCGCCGATAGGATATCCTCCACGGTCGGCTCGGCAGATAAGAAGGATTTGCCGAACGGACGCGTGTCCTTTCACCCGACCGCCGTCGGGACAGAGCAAGTGACAACATCTCCGAGCCGGACCCGTTTAACACGGGAAAGGAAAGGAGAGAAGACAATGGGTTCAGGCAATGGTTAATCCACTCGCCTAAAAGCATCACTTCAGAGGCCGCCTCTCAGGTGGCCTTTTACTTTTGTGGAAAAATGGAGGCTTGTAGCCAAGCCAAATCAAACATACTTTTGACCATCGTTGCCATTTCCTTGCTCTCAATTATGACGCCGACAAGCTTACCTTTGAGAGCAATCATTGCCACTTTATTACCAAAAACTGTTAGTTCGCCATGCATTGGGAACTTTTCTTTAGGAATTCTTCTAAACTCCCAAAGATGCTTTGTAGTTTCAGAAGGCTGCTCGTGGTTCTCAGAGGTGTAAATTGTTCGGCCCTTTATTTTTCTTTTAGCGAGCCTCTCATTATGTCTTTTCCAGTTTTCTTTTGGTAGTAGGTGTCGAAGATCATCAAAAGAGATGAAATCTTCGATTACAGCGACACTCGAATCAAAGAGGACTTCGCGCATCGCTTCCAGCCCCTCCTCGTTTTCATAAAATGAAACCTTTGGCCGCTCGCCAGACGAGGAAGATATGGCCTCTAGATCTGGTAATAAGTGTTTAATGACTTGCTCCTTCTCATCAAGAGCAATGCGCTCATTATGTATGATACGGTGAAGACGCTCCGGTTTCTCCGCAGTGTACATCACCTTCTTCCCTTTTTCAAACGTGCTCATTAACCCTTTTCTAAGCAGGGCTTCAACCATGACATACGTCGTAGCACGATTTACTTCAGCTTTGCGAGCAATTACCTGGACCGGGGATGGCCCAAGTTCAAGGCTAGCGAGATAAACTAGGGCCTCCTTGTCAGATAGGCCCAACTTCTGCAAATCTCTGGCAATCACTTTCATAAAAATCTAAATAGCCAAGGAATATTGTTATGTCTAACATAACAAACAAAATGCTATCTTACAAACTTCAGTTGCCCGGATCTCCAAGCAATATCAAAGAGCATCCTGATCGTGCTAGCTAGATCCGCGCTTTTGATAACAATACCAACCAGTTTTGGCGAATGAATAACGAGTGCAATAAAATTGCTAAAAATAGCAATCTCACCATAAGAATTAAAACCAGGACAATAAATATGTTTAATTTTCCAACTATCTTGCTCGATAGCAGGTTTAGAGTGTGCTTTTGGGTTATCAATGATGTTTATTTGCCTACCTGGTGTATTTCTCTTTTTTAGTCTGTAATCATGAACTATTCTTGTCTCTTCTGGTACCGATTCACGTACGCGTTCAGAGCACGCGATAACATCAACATAACTGGTTTTAGTTTCATAAATTAAAGCCCTGATGGCCTCTAGCCCCTCCAATCCCTCGTAGTACTTCACCTCGGGCTTCTCTCCCGCCATGGAAATCAGGGCTTCGAGACCGGGGAGGAGGGACTTCAAACCGGACTCGCGGGCGGCGAGCTTCTTTTTTTCTTCTTCGATCAGCCTGATGAGCTGGGTAGGACGCTCTGCCTGAAAGAACTGCTTCTTGCCGCGCGTATGCGAGCTCATGAGCCCTCGTTTCACCAGGCCGCCGATCGCGACATATGCGGTGGGGCGGACGACGGCCGCCTTGGCGGCGATCTGTTGGGCCGTGGCGGCTCCCAATTCAAGAGCGGCCAGGTAGGCTTTGACCTCATTCTGGCTAAGTCCGAGGTCTTCAAGCTGTTTTTGGACGGATTCCATAACGTAGTCACAGCATAGCATCATTCCTCAAAAGTGTCAATGGCTTGACAGTTTTATCGTCGCTATGGTAGGCCTGATTCAAGATTTTCTTATCCACATCTCATGGACCATGTACACGCTTTCTGGGAAGACGCCGCCCCGCGCTGGGACGCGCTTCTCGCCGACGCGAACGCTTTCGTGAACCATCAGGAATCCTTCCGCCGCTTCCACTGGTTCCTGAAAAAGTCGCTCAAGATCGGAAACCGCACCAAATCCTATCGCCTGCTCGACCTTGGCTGCGGTACCGGCGAAGCCGCCTGGCCGCTTTGGAAGAAGGTCGCGTCCGTGACGTTCTGCGACCGCTCCCCTGCCATGTTGCGCGCCGCGCGCAACAAATACCCGAAAGGGCTTTTCGTGCGCGGAGATGCCGCCTCGCTGCCATTCCTGGATGCCGAGTTCGACGTGATCGTGTCGCGAGGAGGGATCCTCTCGCAGCTCGACCCCGAATATGTCCCGCACGCCCTCGCCCATCTTTGGCGCGTCCTGAGGCCTCAAGGCCATGTGCTTTTCGATTTCCTGACCGACCCCGCCCTTTGGCCAGGACCCGTCACTGCCTACCGTACCGGTTGGAAGAGGACGGAAATGGAGGCATTGATACGCCGACACCTGCCCGGAGCCGTCGTCGCCGCCTATGACGGCACGAACGCGCATGCCATGAACCGGCTTCTTCTGAAGAAAGCTTGAATATGACCAGGGAATTGACCCTTCCCGTCGATTACGCCGCCGCCCGCGAGGCACTGACATCCAACTGCCCTGCCCCACGGCGTTCCCAAATCGACGACACCCTCTTCCGGCGTTCGGACGGAGTCCTGGCCCGCTTGCGGCGCCAGGATACGGTCACGCGTTTGAGTTGCACCCGTCCGGACCTGGAACTCCCGAGCCCGCCCGAAACCATCGTCCTGGACAACGAGGCTTGCCGGCGCCTGCTTGACCTCCTTGGTTTCGAAGCGGTCGACCGCGTCCGGTTGGCCCGGGAAACCTGGCGGTCCTCGCAGTATCTCTTGCATCTCGACCGGGTCGATGGCCTGGGCGATTTCATCACCCTGCAAGCTTCCCAAGGCGCTTATGCGCCCGCGGCGTATAGGAAGATCGCCTTGAAATTCCTCAAATCCCTGGGGATTTTCCCTCTCCAGGAAGGGGTTGACAGGTCTGGAGACCTCCCCTATACTGCCTCCATCACGAGCGCGGCCTCCGCGCCGTCCTAAACGACTCACGTATGGCAACAAAAAAAGCAGGCGGCTCTACACAGCTGGGACGCGATTCCATCTCCAAGCGTCTTGGCGTGAAGCTGTTCGAAGGCGCGATCGCCAAGATCGGGGCCATCATCATCCGCCAGCGCGGGACCAAGTTCCACCCGGGACACAACGTCAAGCGCTCGGGCGATGACTCCCTCTTCGCCACCGCTCCCGGCAAGGTCCGGTTCGAGACCCGCAAGGCCCGCCGTTTCGACGGCACCCTCAAGGCTCGCACCTACGTCCACGTCGACGCCAAGGCGTAAGAAAAAACCGGCTCTCGAAAGAGGCCGGTTTTTTCGATGTTCACTTCCCGATCGCCGCCTTGATGAAGGCGTTGAAGAGCGGGTGCGGGTGGAGAGGGCGCGATTTGAATTCGGGATGGAACTGGACGCCGACGAAGAACGGGTGATTCTTCAATTCGACGATCTCGACCAGGCGGCCGTCGGGCGAGGTGCCGGAGACGATCAGGCCGGCCTTTTCCAGGCGTTCACGGTAGTCGTTGTTGAACTCGTAGCGGTGGCGGTGGCGTTCGGAGATCTCTCGCTTGCCATAGGCGTCGCGGGCGTGAGTCTTGGGAGCGAGCAAGCACGGATAAGCCCCCAAGCGCATCGTGCCGCCGTATTTGCCCTTCCGCACGATCGCTTCCTGATCGGCCATGATGTGGATGACCGGATGCGGGGTCGCGGAATCCACTTCGGCCGTGTTGGCACCTTCCAGGCCGGCCACGTGACGGGAGAATTCGATCGTGGCGAGCTGCATGCCGTAGCACAGGCCGAAGTACGGGATCTTCTTCTCGCGGGCGTAGCGGATGACCGCGATCTTGCCCTCGACGCCGCGGCTGCCGAAACCGCCCGGCACCAAGATGCCGTCGTACTTGGAAAGTTCCTTGAGCTTTTCCGGATGCGTCTCGAACTCGGCCGCGTCGAGCCAATCGAGCTGCGGATCGACGCCGTTGTGCCAGGCCGCCGCCTTGACCGCCTCGATGACGGAGATGTAGGCGTCGGTCAGGTTGAAGTCCCCGCTCGAGAAATACTTGCCGACGATACCGATCTTGACCGGCTTCTTCTCGGCGTGGATGGTCTTGACCATCTTGGCCCAGTCCTTGAGGTCGTTCCGCTGCCGGGCGCGCAGGCCGAACTTGGAGAGGATGCGCTTGCCGACCTGATCGCGCTCGAAGTTGAGCGGCACGTCATAGATGGACGGCGCGTCCGGAGCGGAAATGACGTCGCGCTCGTCGATGTTGCAGAACTGCGAGAGCTTGCGCTTACGGGGCTCGTCGAGCGGGCGGGCCGCGCGGGCGATGATGAAATCAGGCTGGATGCCGGCCGAGTTGAGGGTGCGCACGGCGTACTGGGTCGGCTTGGTCTTCATCTCGCCGATGTTGTACGGGATCGGCAGGTACGAGACCAGCACGAACAGGACGTCCTTGGGATTCTTGAGGTGCATCATGCGGGCCGCCTCGAGGAACAGCACGTTCTGGTATTCGCCGACGGTGCCGCCGATCTCGATCAGGCAGATGTCGGCGTGTGCCTCCTTGGCCGCGCGCTTCACCCGGCGCATGATCTCCTCCGGCACGTGCGGCACCACTTCGACCGTCCGGCCGCCGTATTCCAGGTTGCGCTCCCGATCGATGACCTCGCGGTAGATGCGCCCGGTCGTCATGTAATTGACCGAGGTGATGTCGACATCAAGGAAGCGCTCGTAGTTGCCGATGTCCTGATCCGTCTCGTCGCCGTCTTCGGTCACGAAGACTTCCCCGTGCTCGACGGGGTTCATGGTGCCCGCGTCGACGTTGATGTAAGGATCGATCTTCACGGCCGTCACCTTGAAGCCTTTGGATTGAAGGATCCGTCCGATCGAGGCGGTCGCCGTGCCTTTTCCGACGCCGCTCATGACGCCTCCGACGATGAAGATGAATTTGGACATGGCAGGGAGTTTAGGGACGAGGTTTGTCGTTCCGGTGCGGGTTCGGGGGACGCGGCGCGGAAGCCGGGGGCTGGCGCACGCCCAGGGCGATCAACGCCTTCTCGAGCACCGGACGGACGTCCTCGTAGCTCGATTTCTGCAGCGCCTCGCGCGGGTCGACCCAGGCGATCTGCCGGATCTTCTCGTTCTTCTGGGGCGAGCCCCATTCCCCCGCCGGGACCTCCATCAGGAAGTAATGGACGAACTTGTGGACCAACATGCCCTTGCTGCCGACGCGATACTTCTCGCGGAACCAGAAGTCGATGGTGCCGAGCGGCTGACGCAATTTCAGCCCGCGCAAAGCCATCTCTTCGGCCGTCTCGCGCAAGGCGGCCTGTTCGATCGTCTCGCCCGGTTCGACATGCCCCTTGGCGAACGTCCATTTGCCGAACGGATCGAGCATGAGCGACATCTTCAGGCCCTTGCGGGTGCGCTTGTAGACCACGCCGCCGGCCGAAATCTCGACCTGCACGCGCGGAGGCCCTTTCCTGCGCCCGCGACCCGGACGATGCGGCGGTTTGCGGTGGATCGGTTCCATATCACTTCTTGGAGACCGGCGGGGTCTTGGGCGCCGGCGGGATGATGCCGTCGAACCAGGCCTTGGCGGCGTCCATCTGCGGGTCGCGGTCCTCGTCGAAATCGTCGGCCGTACGGTCGACCGCGTAGTCCGGCGTGATGCCATCGATGTCGATGTTGTTGCCCTTGGGCGTCAGCCACTTGGCGATCGTCAACTTGACGGTCGAACCGTCCTTGAGATCGATCAGGTCCTGGACGGAGCCCTTGCCGAAGGTCTGGGTGCCGAGCAACTTGCCCTTGCCGAGGTCTTGAAGCGCTCCGGAAAGGATTTCCGCTGCCGAAGCCGAACCGCCGTTCACGAGCACCAGCGTCTTCATGTCCTTGAGGCGCCCGCGGCCGGAGGCGCGATGCTCCTGGACCGTGCCATCGGAAAATTTCTCGGAAACGACGACCTCGCCAGGCGCCCATTCGCCCATCATGCTGACCGCGGCCTCAAGGAAGCCGCCGGGGTTGTTGCGCAGGTCGAGCATCACCCCATCGACGCCCTTGGCACGGACTTCGCCCACGGCGTCGAGGAAGCGGTCGGACGTGTCGCTGTTGAAGCTCGTGACCGCGATGACGGCGACCGGCCTGCCCCTGGCGGTTTTCACGTACGAGACCTTGACGCTCTGGACCGTGATCGTGTCGCGGACGACCGTGAACGTCTTAGGCGTGGAGGAAGCGCCCCTCAGGACATCGATCTTCACGGCAGTCCCCTTGGCGCCGCGGATGTGGTTGACCGCTTCGTCGAGCGACATGCCGGACGCGTCGATCCCCCCGATCGCCAAGATGCGGTCCCCCGCCTTAAGCCCCGCCTTCTCGGACGGGGACCCCGGCAGCGGAGCGACGATCACCAAGACCCCTTTCTTGTCGCCGATTTCCGCGCCGATGCCTTCGAACTCGCCGGAAAGCTCCTTCGTGAAATCCTTGGACTCCTTCGGATCGAAGAAGATGGAGTGCGGGTCGCCCAAAGAAGCCACCATGCCGCGCAAGGCGCCGTAGAACATGGCTTTTTGATCGACGGGCTGCTTGGCGTACCGCAGCTTGATGACGTTCCACAGGTCCCAGAATTGCTTGAAATCGACCGTGCCGCCGGAACGGTCGGCACCTGCGTTCAGGATCTCCACCGAGCCGGACGCCGATGCCGTCGAAGAAGCGGCCTTGCCGGCGCCGAGATGATACCCCCACAAGAAGGAAGAGACGACGAAGACCGCCGCCAGGTACGCCCCGACCGCCTTGCGGGCACGGAGGCTCTCCGGCATCGGCATGCCGTTCCGATTGTCGTGTCCGTTCAGCATGGGAATCGCGATGAGATCATTCTTCCTCCCGGACGATTTCGGCTCCGACCTCGACGAAGCGCGCTTCGATGCGTTCGTAGCCGCGGTCGATGATTTCCGCGTCATGCAGGATCGTCTCCCCGTCGGCCAGGAGGCCGGCCAGGAGGAGCGTCGCGCCCGCACGCAGGTCCAGGCTCCTGATTTCCTTGCCATACAAGGACGTAGGGCCGGTGATCAGGGCCTGATGCGGGTCGGAAATCACGGCGTTCGCGCCCATCTTAACAAGTTCATCGATGAAACGGAACCGACCGTCGTACAGGGGTTCCTGGATGAGCGTCGTGCCGATGCACTGCGTCGCCAGCACCCCGAACGGCGCCATGAGGTCGGTCGGGAATCCGGGGTACGGGAGGGTCTGCAGTTTCTTGATGGCCTTGAGGGTGGACGGAGCCGAGACCTCCGCCCAATCCGCGCCGATCTCCACGCGCGCGCCGGTGCTTTCGAGCTTCTGGATGACGATGTCGAGATGGTCGGGGCGGATGCCTTCCACGCGCAAGTCGCCGCGCAAGAGCGCCGCCGCCACCATGAACGTCCCCGCCTCGATCTGGTCGGGGATGATCGAATACTCGGTGCCGTGCAGCCGATCGACGCCGTCGATCGTGACCGTATGCGTCCCGAGTCCGGAAATGCGCGCGCCCATGGCGTTCAGGAAATCGCCGAGGTCCTGCACGTGCGGTTCGGCGGCGGCCAGCTTGATGACCGTGCGGCCCTTCGCCAGCGCGGCGGCCATCATCACGTTCTCCGTAGCCGTCACCGAGAACTCCGGAAGCACGATCGTCGTGCCGACGAGCTTTTCGGCCTTCAGGCGATACGCGTCTTCGAACGTCTCGCAGGTGGCCCCAAGCTTCTCCAGGGCGGTGATATGCGCGTCGAGCGGGCGGTTGCCGAGGATGCAGCCGCCAGGTTCGGTGAACTCGACTTCCCGGAACCGGGCGAGCATCGGCCCCAAAAACAAAACCGACGAACGCATGCTGCGCATCGCCTTGCGATCCAGCGTCGCGGGGTCGGCGCCGTGCGCCTCGATCCTCAGCTCATGATCGCCGGTCCACTCCGCCTTGATGCCGAGACTCCTCAGGATATCCAGCATGCGCTCCACGTCGCGGATGCGCGGGATGTTCCTGAGAAGGCACGGCTCGTCGGTGAGGAGCGTGGCCGCCAAGATGGGCGTGGCGGCGTTCTTCATGCCCGCGACCCGGAGCCGGCCCCGCAGTTTTTTGCCTCCTTGAATTCGAAGCCGGCTCATAGTACGATTATCCGGAGATAGCGTACTCCGATATGCACCTGCGCGCAAGACGGATTCTCGGCTGGGCGTTCATCGCCAGCTTCCTGCTCATCGCCCCGGCCATCATCTTTTCGACGGCCGGGTATCGTTATAATTTCGGCAAGCGCCGTATCGAGCGGACCGGCGTGATGGTCCTGGAAAGCCGGCCGCAAGGGGCATCGATCTTCCTGAATGGCGTGCTGCGGAAAGAGACCACGCCGGCGCATCTGTCCGGCCTGCTGCCTGGGACCTATGACGTCCGCGTCGAGAAGCCCGGTTATCATGCCTGGGAAAAGAACGTGCCGATCGAGAGCCGATCGACCTCTTTCGTGACACAGATCGGCCTGTTCCGCCAGACGCTTCCGACGCTTTACAGCCCGATGAGCAAGCCGATCCGTCCGGCATTCTCGCCTGATGGCCGTTACGGCGCCGCCATGACCGAGACGTCGTCCGGTTCCGAATTGGCGATCATCGACCTCAAGACCGGCAAAGCCGTCCTCCCCTACCGTTCGAGCGCCGAAGCGGAAACCTTCAGGCTCTCCTGGTCCCAAGACGGGAACTGGCTGCTCATCGCCCATGAGGAGAAAAAACCTTCCTTCCTGCTTTGGGGGGCACGTTCGCCGGAGCATGTCAGGGACCTCCGGACGGACCACGCGGCGCTCGCGTTGGAACATGCCGATTGGGAAAAGGGGGCGTCACGGCTCCATGGACAGGCCGGCGGCACGATGTACGCCATCGTTCCGGAAACGCTCGAGGCGACGCCGGAAGGGCCGTCGATCGATGAAGCGATCGTCGCCGACGGCGACGTTTACGGCATCCAAGCCGGGCCTCCGGCGCGGCTCGCCCGGAGGAAGCTGAAGGCCGATACCTTCGAACCGATCGCCGAACTTCCTTCCGCGGCGTTCCATCCGTTCCCGGATTCCGACGGGCACGTCGCGTATGCGTCGCCCGCCGGAAACGATTTCTTCGTCGTCGATCCTTCAGGAGACCGTCCGAAGGCGTTCGAGACGCGCGGAAAAGGCGCCGCCTGGTCTTCGGACGGGACGAAACTCCTTTACTGGAGCGATTTTGAGGTCCGTATCCGCGACACGAAATCCGGTTCGGACGACCTGATCACCCGCCTAAGCGAGCCGATCGGATCGTCCGCTTGGCACCATCCGGAGTCAGGCGTCATCTATGCCACGGGCTCCGGACTATCCGCCGCAGAGGCTTCCGACCGCTACGGGCGCCTGACCGTGCCGCTCGCGACCTTCACCGTCATCGAAAAATTCGCCATCGATGCCACGGGCGATACGGCTTACGTTTTCGGGGAAAAAGAAGGCCGGACGGGACTATGGAAACTGCGGCTCAAGTGACGTTTCAGATCTCCACCACCGCGTTGTCGCCTATCACCAGCTTGTGGCCGAGAGGCAGGGTGTCATGCGCCGAGCTGACGGTCGCGTTCATGCCGATCAGGCTGTCGACGATGCGTTTTGAACAATTGATGTCGACGTAATCGAAGACGACGGAATGCTCGATTTCGGTGTTATAGATCTCGACCTCGTTGCCGATCGAAGTGTAGGGCCCGACATATGAGTTCTCGATCCGGCAGCCGTCACCGATCACGACCGGCCCGCGGATGAGCACGCGCGGGCCGATGATCACGTCCTTGCCGATCGAAATCTTGCCTTGCAGGACCGCTCCAGCCTCGATCCCGGCTCCTGTCCGGGAGCCTTCGGCCATCTCGCCGAGCAGCAGCTGATTGCCCTCCAGCAGGTCTTCCGGCTTGCCCGTATCCTTCCACCAGCCGGTGATCTCCTCGTAACCGACCGCCTTGCCGTTCTCGATCAGCCAGGTGTGGATGTCGGAAATCTCGTATTCGCCCCGTTCTGACGGCTTGATGTGCCCGAACGCCTCGAAAAAATTACGATCGTAGACGTAGATGCCGGTCACGGCGTAGTCGCTCTTGGGCTGCGAGGGCTTCTCCTCGACGCGCACGATGCGCCCGTCCTTGAGCTCCGGCACGCCGAAACGCTGCGGATCCTTCACGCGGGAGAGCGCCAGCACGCAGTTGAGCTTCTCCTGCTCGAACTTCTCGACGAAGCGCTTGAGGCTGCCGAGGATGATGTTGTCGCCCAGGTAGAAGATGAACGGCTCGTCGCCCAGGAAGTCCTTGGCGTTGTTGACCACGTGCGCGATGCCGAGCGGACCGCCCTTCTGCTCGATGTACGTGAGGCTGACGCCCCACTTCGAACCGTCGCCGCAGGCCCTCTGGATCTCCTCCTCGCCGGGATTGACGCTGATGCCGACCTCCTTGATCCCGACGTCCGCCAGTTTCTCGATGGCGTAAAAGATCATCGGCTTGTTGGCCAACGGGATCAGATGCTTGTTGATGGTATAGGTGATGGGCCTGAGGCGCGTCGCGCGCCCGCCAGCCGTGATCAAGGCTTTCATATCGATTTCACCCTAACAAAAAAGCCCCGAAGCGTAAAGCCTCGGGTTATGCCGCTGGCCGGTTCAGCGCGGCGAGAGCAGCGCTCGGGCGAACCAGTACGCCAGCAGGGACCGCGTGAAGCCGCAGACGATCGGGCACTCCGCGCCCCGCATCATCATCGACAAGACCTCCTCCTGCGAGTACCAGTCCACGCCGAGGATATTTTCGTCGGGGTCCGCGGTGCGCGCCGACCGCTCGGAAGTATCGACTTCGGCGACATAGAGATGGGCCGGCATCGGGGTGGACGCCGTGTCGCCCATGTGCGGCCCCACGTACGTCACGTGCTTGACGACGAAGCCCGCCTCTTCTTCCGCCTCACGTACGGCGGTCCCTTCATGGGACTCGCTCGGGACGATCATGCCGCGCGGAGCCTCAAGCATCGTGCGTCCGAGCGATTCGGCCCAACGGCGATCGGCGTCGGGATCGACGCCGACGGGCTCGAACGGCTTGTCCGCGGCGACCGACGGACGCCACACCTCGACCAGGCCGATCCGTCCCTGCTGATCGACGAGCAAGGTCGCCGCGCCCCCAGGCTCCCAAAAGAGAACCCTGTCATACACGGGCGTCCCATCCTTGTGGCAGATCGCCACGTGGACGACCTGCAGCCGCAACCTGCCGTTTTCAAGCACGACGCTTCCGGCACCCGGTTTCCATTCGGGCCTCCTTCCGGAAGGCCACTCAGCCTGACCGACCTGACCCAGCACTCGTACCTTCATTTCGGCCTCCTGGTACCTGGAAACGATACCGGTGATACGTCATCATATTCGGAGGCGCGTGTCAATCAGCAAGCATGTTCGGTAAGAAAAAAGGCGTCGAGCGCCGCTCGACGTCCCGTAACGGGTCAACCCTCTCCAGCCTTGCGGAGCAGTTCGAGCACCTGGTCGGCGATGGCCCGATTAGCGGCCAGGATGACCGGGGTCTGCGACGCGAAGTCGTAGGCACGCGGTCCGAGATCCTGCCCGTCCCAATCGACCGCCACGCCGCCGGCACCCTTGACCAGCGCATAGCCCGCGCCGAGCTCATGCTGCTTCTGGCGGTCGCAGATATAGGCGACGGCCGTGCCGGAGGCGACCAGCGCCATCTCATACGCGGCCGAACCCGGATTGCGCAACCACCCTTTCTTTCCCGCGAAAGCGCGCTCGATCTTCGCGCGGTTCTCGGGGTAGTACATCTCGCCGATGACGATCTGCCGTCCGAGATCGAGCCTGTCCGGACCCTTCAGGCTGATAGGCGCGTCATTCAAGCACGTCATAGAGCCCTCAGACATCGGTCGGACCGACCAGTGGTCGCCGCTCCGCAGATCCACGATGACGGCCGTCAGGACGTCGCTGAATCGCGCCGCGTCCTTGCGCCTCAGGACCGTCACGCAGCTGGCGTACGGGAGCCCCAACGCGCCGTTGCGCATCAGATAGTTGAGGGAGCCATCGATCGGATCGACGCAGTACCAAAGCCCGCGGCCCAACGAATGCGCGGCCAGGTGCGGGTGCTCCGGCCGATGTTCGCCCAATCCTTCGACACTGACGCATTCAGCCGAGAATGAGGGGTCGGAAAACGCGTCGCGGAACCGCGCCCCAAGGACACGGTCCGCCGTGAGTTCCACATCGCCTTGCACTGCGCCGAAAGCGACGCCTTCGCGTTCGATCCGATTCCCATCGGACGACTTCGGCAGCCAGGATGGCGCTTGCCGGGCGATCCGAAAGATCTTGCCGGCATCGACGTGATGGCCCAGGACGTCCTCGCGAAGAGATGACATCGGTTCCTCCGGACCGAAAGAGCGGTCTGGCCGCAGTCCATCACGGCAGACGCCTTTTGTCAATGCCTTATCCCTACCCGACCTTCTCCACCGTGGCGCGGAATTCCTTCTTGTAGATGTCGACCAGGGCCAGGGTCACCGACAGCACGATCGGGCCGAAGAACAGGCCGAAACCGCCGAAAAGGCTGAGACCGCCCAGCATGGAGAGCAGGATCAGCATCGGGTGGATCTTGAGCCGCGAGCGCATGACCTGAGGCGTGAGGAAGTTGTCGACAAGCCCGATCACGAGCACGCTCACGGCTGCCATGATGAGGCCGCTCCAGAAACGCCCGACGGCGAAAAGGTAGATCGTGAACGGCACGGTCACGAGGGCGGTCCCGATGCCCGGCACGAAGTTGGTGAGCGCGACCATCGTGCCCCAGAAGATCGGGGTCGGGAGGCCGAGGAGGAGGAACATCAGGCCGCCGATCAAGCCCTTGATGAGGGCGATGACGAACTGCCCGAACGCCACGGCGCGGATGGCCTCGATGATGCGATCGACGATGACCGTATCGTCCTGGGCGCTCAGGGGGGAAAGCTCGAGCACCGCTTTCTTGAACGAAGCGCCGTCCTTGAGCAGGTAGTACATGCCCAGGAGGGTGATGACGAACCCGAGCACGAAAAAGAGGGTGTTGGAGAAGATGGCGACGATGTTGGAGGTCAGGCCGACGACGAACGGCTGGACGTAGCTGGCCAGGTCGCTGACCGCGCGCGCGGCTTCGGAAGCGATCCTTTCCGCCTGGACCGGCCCGACGACGCGCGCCAAGGCCGAGGAGAGGTCGTCGAAACCGATCTGCCCGCGAAGCCGCCCGTAAAGGGAAATCGCCTCGCTGGCCAGGCTGCCGACCACGAACATGAGCGGCACCAGCACGAGCATCAAGGTCAAGAAGACCGTGGAGAAAGCGGCGACGGCCGGGTTCCGGAAATGCGCGAGCAGTTTCCGGTAGACCGGCTGCATCAGGACCGCCAAGATGGCGGCGAAGACCATCAGGCTGAGGTACGGCCGGAGGACCAGGAACGTCACCACCAATCCGAGGACGAAGATCCCCAGGAAGAAATAGAGCTGCAGCCGATGGTAGTTCATAGTCAAGCTACTTCATCAGGTTCAGCTTCTCGACCGTTTCCGCCTCGGTCCTGCGGAGGATGGCGCCAGCCTCTTCCGATTCCAAGTTGCGCTTCAGCTCCGACAGGATCTCCGCCAGCCGTTCCTCGATAGGCCGCAGGCGGATGCCTTCCTTTTCCAGCTTGGCACCGGAAAGCACGCAGTCGACGCGCTTGGCCAGCGTCATGCGGTTCAGCTCGTCTTTGGAAATCTTGGTGAAGGCCATCTCGGGCTTGAGATGCCGCTTCAGCGCTTCCGCGATGCGGTACGGCGTCGTGATGCCCGGGTTCACGACGTTATAAAGGCCGGTCGCATCCTTCTGGATCAGCTGCCAGCTGACCTCCAGCAGGTCCTCGACGATCGTGCAGGAGTTGGGCGTGTCGATGAACTTCGAGTAGGTCAGCATCTTGATGAGCGCGTTGCGCGGGCTGACCATGGCCGACAGGAGCTGGCGCGGACGGAGCACCAGCACTTTGAGGCTCCCCCGCCGGGCCCGTTCGCTGAGGAGGTTCTCGGCCCAGACTTTCGTCCAAGAGTAGTAGCAGAGCGGATGCGGGGCGTCCTCTTCCGCGTGGACGTCTTCGGCGGTCAAGCTCTCCTGCACGCAGCCGCTCGAGATGTGCAGCAGGTAGATACCGCGTTCCTCCGCCGCCTTGGCGACGACATCCGAACCGAGCGTGTTGACTTCGAAGGCTTCGGTCCTGTTCATCTCGCACCAGTCGATACTGGTCTTCCCGACGGTGTTCACGATCAGGTCAGGCTGGGCGGCGCTGATGGCGCCGGAGACGAACGCCTCGTCCCGGATATCGCCCTGCGGAGCGTCGACCATGCAGCCTTTCGACTCGAACCAGGCCCGGTAAAGGCTGCCGAGCTGGCCGCGACCGAAGATCAGGACTCGGGAGGGCGTCATGCGTTTCACTTCAGGGTTTCTTTATAAAAGGCGTCGTAGTGGCGCTGGTATTCCCCGCTCTTCACGCGCCTCCACCATTCGGGGTTGTCGCGATACCAGAGGATCGTCTGCTGGATGCCGTCTTCGAACGGGACGGATGCCTCCCAGCCGAGTTCAGAGCGGATCTTGGAGGAGTCGATGAAGTAGCGCCGGTCGTGGCCGGGACGGTCCGGCACGTAGGTCTTGAGCGATTCCGGCTTGCCGAGCGTCGAGAGGATGATGTCCGTGATGTCCTCGATCGACTTCTCCACGCCGGTACCGATGTTGTAGATCTCCCCGAACCTCCCCTTCCGGAGGATCAGGTCGACGGCAGCGCTGTGGTCGTCGGCATGGATCCACTCGCGCGTGTTCCTGCTGCTGCGGAAGAGCGGCAACGGCTTGTCTTCCATCGCGTTCGTTGCGAAAAGCGGGATGAGTTTTTCCGGGAACTGGTGCGGGCCGTAATTGTTGCAGCAGCGGCTGATCGTGACGTCCATGCCGAACGAATGGGCATAGCAACCGACGACGTGGTCGGAACCGGCCTTGGAGGCCGCGTAGGCCGAACGCGGGTTCAGCATGTCCCCTTCATTGAACGCCCGGTCTTCTTCGAGGCCGAGATCGCCGTAGACTTCGTCGGTCGAGACGTGATGGAAACGCTTCACCTCCGCGCGGCGGCAGGCCTCGAGCAGGACTTGCGTACCAAGGACGTTGTTGAGGAAAAAGGCGTGCGGGTCGAGCACGGAACGGTCGACATGGGATTCGGCGGCGAAGTGGACGACGGCATCGACCCCGTCGAGCGCGGGCAGGAGGTCGTTCGTCACGCAGATATCGCCCTTCACGAAGCGGTACCGGGGGTCGTTTTCCACGTCGCGAAGGTTCTCGAGATTGCCGGCGTACGTCAGCTTATCGAAATTGACCACCTGGTCTTCCGGGCGGTTTTTGAGCAGGTGACGGATGTAGGCGGAACCGATGAACCCGGCGCCGCCGGTGACCAGGATGCGCATAGCTTCACCTGGAACATTACCCTCCCGGAACGCCGAGGTCAACCTATGACGCAGGACCTATCCCAACGCCGTCTTGAGTTTTTCCGCCACCTCCTGCATCTCCCCTTCCGCGTAGGGTTTGCCGTGCCAGAGCTCGTAGCCATCGCCTTCGAAGCGCGGCATGACATGCAGGTGCATGTGATCGACCAGCTGCCCGGCCGCGCGGCCGTTGTTGACGCCGATGTTGAAGCCGGGAGCCTGGAGCGACCGCATGACGGCTTGCCCGACGCACTTGGCGACCACGGCGATATCCCGAAGGGACGCGTCATCGGTCGAAGCGTAGTCGGCGGCGTGCGCGCGCGGCACGACCAGCACGTGGCCGGGATTGACCGGCTTGATGTCGAGGAAGGCTACGACCGTTTCGTCCTCGAATACGACGGCAGCGGGGATCTCCTTGCGGACGATCTTGCAGAAAAGGCAATCTTGCATAGTCATTCATTCTTGCGTAAAGCCGGCCATGCCAGCAGGACCGCGCACAGGATACCGCCGGAAGCGGCGGCGCGCCAGACGAGGCTGAGCGCGGGCGGCAGGAGCAGCCAGGCCGCGACGGCCAGCGCCAGCGACCCGAGCTGGATGAGCGCCTTGGTGCCCTTCGCGCGGCGGCGGTCCTGCGCTTCTTCCGTCCCGGGATGCGTCGCCATGACGGCGACGGTCGCGCACAAGACGAAGGTGAGCAGCCAGAGGAGGTTGAAGAAACGCGAGACGAACCCGCGTTCGACGGTTTCAAGGACGAGGCAGACGATCAGAAGCCCGGCGCCCGCGTTCCAGGCGTCGTTCATCATCTGATGCAGCACGGTCCTGTCGGGAGCGTTCATGGTTTTTTCTTGAAGAGATCGGACAGCCAGTCGAACCGTATCGGCGGGCGCTCATACTCGACTTCGACGCGGTCGATGCGGATCTTGCCGCCGATCTTCCGCATGGCCGGGGCCGAAAGCACCATCTGCACGCGGCCGTCGGAGGACGGGACTCCGTGCAAGTCGAAGGCGGCTTCGGCCACGCGCCAGCCACCGTCTTCTTTCGGGGGGAGATAGCGCGCGACGATCGCGTCGTATGGCGCCTTGGACAGATCGGCCTCCCATGTCACGACCGGAAACTCCGGTCCGAAGGGTGCGGCCCCGGGCGGGAGATGGAGATGCTCGCCTTCGGTGTCGAGCAAGGCGATGCGCTGGTGCGGCGTCCGTATGCCGACGAGCGTGACCGTGCCTGGCGCTTCAAGGTCGACGCGGTAGAGGCCCGGGCGCGCGCCGGAGAGCGTGAGATCGACCGTTCCGTCACCCGCATGCGTACGGGAGAGCAGGGTCTCCCCGTCCCGCACGAGCGAGACCTTCGCGGCCGCCTTCGCCGGGCCGCGCAGGCCCAGGGACAGCTCGAACGGACCGCCTTGCGCGTACACGTACATCTTGCGCGCCCCCGGATACGACACCGAAGCTTCGATCGGCTGTTCCTTCTTGAGCGGCGGAAGACGCAGGCCCCAGCGGACGGGATCGATGCCGATCACGGCGGCACGGTCGGAGGAACCTGACAGGATGTCCGCGGCGGACCGCCCGCTTGCCGTCCGTTCATAGACGCGCAGTGGCCCATCCTGCCGCGCTGGCCATCCGGAACGGTCGAGCATCGGAAGATCGATCGGCTTCAGGTCGAAAGCCCAGGCTTGCCGATCGGTCCGTGCGCCGAGCGCCAGATACGGCTGATCGCCTTGATACCGCACGCGCACGCGCATCGTATCGAAGAAGCGCGGCGTGGCCAGGTTGAAGTAGACCGGCTCCGAAACGACATCGGAAAACCAGGCGTCATCAGCGCGCGTCGGGACGGCGCGATCGAGCGGCGTGAATCCGCCGAAGAAACCCGACGGTTCGGCCGTCCGCCCGACGACGACGAGCCGTCCGGAAGGAGGGAGGTTGTTCCAGGCCAGCCAACCCAGCAGGCACGCGGAAATCGTGAACCACGCCAGGCGCAGCAAGCCGCGAAGGAAGAGGAGTTGTCCGTCAGGTCGGTTCATGGTCGCGTCTTGAAAATCGGATACAGGACCTCGCCGGCGATCGGCGACGCCGGCACCCCCAATCGCAAGCCTTTCTCCGCAGCCGTCGCAGAGAACATCCGCAGCTCCGCATCCGAAGGGACGAGCCCGTACCAATAGACGGGCAGGCCGTAGGTCAAAGACGTCGCGGCGGCGGCGAAGGATGACGCGTCGGTCGCCGGGATGATCCGAAGGCGTTCCGGCACGAGAAGCTTGTCGAAGCGGCCGGTCATCACGACCGCATCCGGCGGGATCGCCTGAAGCAGGACCGTTTTCTTGACGGCGTTCCCCCCCAGCGTCGAACGCACCGCAAGCAGGCTTTCGTCACCCGTGAAGACGGCCGATCGGATCGACAGGAGCGCCAAGAGCGCAGCCAGCGCTCCGGCGACCTGAGGACGACGGGCGGCATCGGCGATCCGCACGAGAGCGAGCGCCGCGAACGGGATGGCGGCCACGTAGGCGGGCAGGAAGTAACGGACGTAGGAGGTGCCGATCGTGACGGCGGATGGATCGAAGCGATCCATCACCTGCCAGCTGCCGTAAAAGACGGCGAGCCAGGCGGCGGTGACGATGGCGGCAAGGGCATAGGCCTTCTGCTTCACATCGGCCTTCCGGAATGCCAGCGCCCACCAAGCGAACCCGGCGGCCGCGAGCAGCGTCTGCCACCAGAAGAGCGAAAAGCCGTAGGTCCAGAGGTGCGTCAGGATCGATCGCGGATGGAAGCCGAACGGCAGCGAGGGCGGAGCGAGGCGCGCGCCCGATGCCGCGACGGACGCCGAAGAGGCAGCGGGTGCGACATAAGCCGTCCTGAACGGCGAACCATAAAGGCCCGCGTTGAGGAACAGGAAGATGAATGCCGGAACGGCCGCGCCGCAAAGGGCCGTGGCGAACCTCCGCCAACGGTCTTTCCCGACGAACGGCAGGAAAGCGAGGAACGCCGGAATCGCCCATGCCGCCTCGGAGGCGCGCGTCACGATGGCCCAGCCGAAAAGGAAGCCTCCGAGGAGATCGTCGAGGTGTCCGCCTTGGCCGAACCACCGAGCGCCCGGACGCAAGGTGAAGGATGCGGCCGACAGGATCAGCAGGTCGAGGCAAAGCTCGTTATGGAAAAGCCCGCGCGCGCCGTAGTAGAGCACCGCCGGATGCATGAAGAAAAGGACAGCGGCCCAGAATCCCGTACGACGGTCGAAGAGCCTGGAGACCAGCCCGCCGAACGCCAGCCCTGCCAAGGAAGTGAACAACGGCGTGATGGCGACGAACGGCAGCCTGAGGATCGAATGCAGCGCCCCGAAGACGAGGATCAGGCCCGGAAAACTGCCTGGCACAAGCGCATCGCCCGAAACGGCCATGCTGCGCGGATGGATGGCACCCGCTCCTAGCCCGATCATCACGTCGCGGACTTCGAGCGGAAGGCCGACCGCTACGCGCTTCGCCCAAAAAGCGTTCGCCGTCTCGTCCGGAGAATTCCAAAGGCCTCCGACAGGTCGGCCGAACCAGGCCGCCAGGAAAAAAAACAGGGCGGCGAGGGGGGCAAGGAGGAACCGGCGACCATCCCTCATACGCCATGTGAAAACAGGCTGCCGACGGCCAGCAGCGCCGCCAGCACGAACGCGGCGTAGGAGAAGGAAGCGACCGGCGCAGAACCGGTCTCGAGGAACGCCAGGTAAAGCGCGACTCCGGCGACCTGAGAAAGCATCTTGAACTTGCCCCACCAGTTGGCCGAAACGATCACGCCCTGCCGCTTGCGCCAGTACCCCCCGATCAGGAAGGCGGCCTCCAACCCGAAGACCACGGCGATCAATCCGGAAGGGAACGCCCGAAAGAGCAGGAGGACACCGATGGAGCCGATCAACAGCTTATCGGCGACAGGGTCCCACAACATGCCCCAAGAAGTGACCTGATCGCGGGTACGCGCCAAGGACCCGTCGATCATGTCGGTAAAAGCGACGACCAGGAACAGCGGGAGGCCGGGAGCGTAGGAGCGGCTCCAAAGCAGCCACACGACCGCCGGGGTCAGCAGCATGCGAAGGATGGTGATCTGGTTCGGTGTCACCCAGGCCGGAATCAGCTTAAGGACCGTGGCGGCCATCAGCCGGTCATGCGGGTAAATCTTGCTTGACATGCGTATGCTACAATCTAACCATGAAACCGCTCCATTCTACCATCGTCGCGTCAGCGGGAGGAGTGCTGCTTGCCGCGGGACTGGCCTCTGGCCGCCTCTCCTTGCTGCTGCCGGTAGGAGGTTTTTTGCTGATCTCAGCGATGAGCGAGACGCTCGGACGTATGCTCTTTCCGGAAGAGCGGCCGTTTTTCCGCTGGATGTTCGGCGTGCTAGGAAGCCTGGCTCTCATCAGCGTCGCCGGAACGGTCGTGTACGATCTTCGCAAGCTTGACGCGATCGGATGGTCTTGGATCGCAGTCGCGCTGCCATGGGCGGTCTTCGCCATCTCCCCGATCATCCGCCCACGACGGACCGTGGAGGCATCTCCTGCCGTACATCAGGTCGAAAAGGCCGCCCCGGAAGATTCGCTTTCGGCCATCCTCCTGCTCGTCGCCATAGGTGCGGACGCGGCCGCCTTGCGCTGGCTCTCCGGCGCCCGCACGGACATGGCGCTCCGTTCGCCGTGGGAAACGGTGCCGGCCATCTACTTCCTCTGGATCGTCCTCGCCACCTTCTGCCTGGTCGTCCTCAGCTACCGCCGCCGCTATCCGCACCTGACGCTCGCTGCCGCATCGCTGCATCTCTTCGCCATGCTGTCGCCGGCATTGATCGTCTACGGCATCGGATATGGATTCGACCCATTCGTCCACCAGGCGGCGGAACGCCTGGTCGCGGCGGTCGGGGTCGTGATGCCAAAGACTCCTTATTACATCGGCCAGTACGCGCTCGTGACGTTCCTCTCGAAAACCTTCAGCTTGCCGATCGAGGCGGTCGACCGCGCGCTCCTGCCTGCCATGGCCGCCCTGTTCCTCCCAACGGCCGCGACCTGGCTGCTGAGACGCGGGTTCGGGCTCCAGCGCGGGCTCTCGATCCTGTCTTCTTTCGGCATCCTGCTGTTGCCGATCGCTTCCTTCGCCTCGACCACGCCGCAGGGGCTCGGCGACCTGTTCTTCCTGCTGACGCTGCTCTTCGGCGCCGCTTGGCTGCACGCGCATCGTCCGCCGCTCGTCTTCATCCTCCTCATGGCCGCCGCCTCCGCGGCAGCACATCCGCTCGCCGGCATCCCCTCGCTCGGCGCCGCGGCGTTGCTCATGGCGGTCAAGCTCCGTCATGACGGCGCGCGGTCCGCCAGGCTCGGGAAGTTCGCCATCTTCATCATGCTGATCGCGGCATCCGCGGCTGCCATTCCGATCGTCTTCTCCTTCCAGCAGGGCGCGGGCATCGCTCCTCTCCGGACGGCGCTAGGCACGCCGGCCGCCGGATTGCTCGCAAGCATCCCATTCACCGTCCCAGGAATCGAGACGAGATACCGCCCGATCGTCGATTTCGCGCAGTTCGTGGATCGCGGAAGGGATTTCCTGCTCTTCGTCATGGCGGCCGCGGGCGCCTGGCTGCTGGGCCGCGGGAAAGAGCACCGACGGACCGTGCTGGCCTGCGGAGGGCTTGCGCTGGCGCTTCTGCTTGCGGTCGCCATCCTGCGTTCAGGATTCGTCTTCGATGACGTCATCGGGTACGAGCAGGGCAATTACGCCGCGCGCCTGTACGGCACCGCGCTCCTCGCGCTCTCCCCGCTTGCGCTCGCCGCTTTCGCCTGGTGGTGGCGCGCGCTCTCGTCGACCGATGCCCACGTGCGCTTCTTCCAGACGCTGTTCTTCGCCTGCGTCGCCGGCGCGCTCGCTTACGGATGGTTCCCGCGCCTCGATGAGTACGCCTGGAGCCGCGGTTACTCCCCTTCCGCGCACGACATCGCCGCCGTCCGATGGATCGACGCCCATGCCGCCGGGCCCTACGTGGTGCTGGCGGATCAATCCGTCTCCGCCGCCGCGCTGCACGAGTACGGTTTCCGCACGTACTACGGGCGCCAGTTCTATTATTCCATCCCGACCGGAGCGCCGCTGTACCAGCACTATCTTCAGATGGCCTATCATGGAGCCCCGCGGTCCGAAATGGAGGCGACCATGCGCGAAATCGGCGTCCCGACGGCCTATTTCGTCATCGGGAAGTACTGGACCGATGCGGCGTCCGTCATCGAAGCGGCGAAAAAGACCGCGGATGACTTCCAGGAAATCGACGGCGGCGAACTTTACGTCTTCCGATATTCAGCTTTCGGGAAATAGCGCACGGGCACGACGGGACCGCGATGACTGAACGCCGGATCCGTTCCGGCATAGAGACGCTCGAGGCGTTCGACGTGACGCCCGGCGCTCAGGAGTTCCGCTGAACGGCCGGCGGATGTCGATCGCCCTGACCAGGCGCCTTTCTCGTCGCAAGCGCGCCGCATGGCGGAGATGAGCGAGGCGACGCTGCCAGCCTCGAAAACCAGACCGTTCTGGCCGTGCCGCACCAGTTCGGCCGCACCGCCGATGTCGGCCGCGATGACCGGCACGCCGTACGCGAAACTTTCAATGACCACGTTCGGGGCGTTCTCGTAACAGAGCGATGGCATGACGGTGTAGTCGACCTTGGAGAACATCTCGTCGAATTGGGCCGGGTTGCGTTTACCGTAAAAGACGATGCGGACGTCCTTGCCGGCGGCGCGCATGGCCGACTCGGAGGCGGAACCGGCCCCGACGATATCCAGGCGGATCTTCGGCCGATCCTTGGCGAGCCGACGGAAAGCCTCGATCAGCAGCAAGAGACCCTTGTGGACTTCCAGCTGGCCGAGGAACAGGAACCGCGTCTCGACCGATGGCGTCCGCCCGATGCGCTTGGGCGCGGGCGCCGGGTTCGGCAAGAGGATCCTTTCGGATCGCGGGAAGAAACCGCGTTCCTCATAGAAACGCAGGAGGAATCTCGAGGGAGAGAGCAGCACGTCCGGCGAACCGAAAAGTCCACGGACGGTCGAGGCGAAAAACCTCGAGAACGGGTCGGCCACGCCAAAAGCCCTCTCCCCTCCTTTGAGGATCAGGCCGGACGGGACGGCCAACTGCACGTCATGCAGCGTATGGACATGGCGGATGCCCAGGCGCCTGATGATCCGCGGGATGCCGAAACCCAGCCCTTTGAGATTATGCGTATGGACGATATCCGGACGTTCGCGGCGGAGCGTCTCGGCCACGACCCGGGCCGAGGACGGATTCCGCAGGTCCCGCAGATGCCAAAGCAAGCGCGCGAAAGCGCCATGCCTTCCGATCTCGCCGTAGAAGAACAGGTTCAGCGGATAGAAGCGGTGCACGCGGATGCCGTCTTCGACGGTCGTCCGCACCTCGATGCTGCCGTCTTCCCGTACCGGTTCGGCCGTGATGACGGAGACGTCATGCCCGAGCGCGTGAAGCGCCCTGGCTTCCTGCTCGACGACGCGCTCGGCGCCGCCGCGCCCATGCGGCGGGTACAGGTTCGTGATGAAACAGATGCGCATGCATCAGGATTGTACCACATGCGCCGTTTACCCGCAGACCGTCTTGAGGACGGTACCCTCGACGACGGCGGCCGCATAACGCCCCATGACGCGTTCGCGTGCCGCAGCGCCCATCTCGCGGGCGTGCTCAGGGTCCGCGAGCATCGAACGCAACGCCGAAGCCAGCGCCGCGACGTCGGCGGGCGGGACGATCGATCCGGTGACGCCCGGCTCGATAAGGCTGCGGACTCCAGGAAGGTCCGAAACGATCGACGGCACCCCGCTCGCCGCCGCCGACAAGGTGACCAGGCCGAACGCCTCGGACCGGTCGATGGACGGCAGGACATGCACGACGGCTTCGCGCGTCAGTTCGGCCAACCGATCGTCGGTGACCCGTCCGTGGAAACGCACGCGGCCGCTGAGGCAGAGCGCCGCCGCCTTCGCTTCATACGAAGCGCGCGAAGCGCCGTCGCCGACGACTTCCAACATGGATTCCGGATATTCCTCGCGCAGTTCCGCGAACGCTTCGAGCAATACACCGACGCCCTTGAAGTAGTGTGCCGGATCCAAGGCGCCGACGAACAGGATCGCTCCCCTCTTTTTCCCGCCGGGACGGAAGCGGCCGACGTCCACCCCGAGCGGCGCTTCGGCGACGCGTGAGTCCTCCTTCAGGAACGCGATCTGCGACGAGGCCAGGTAATCGCGGCTCGTGACCATGATGGCGTCGGCCGCCCGCATGATCGGACGGAGCAGCAGGGCTCGATACAGCCGGAAGACCGCCCCGACGAAGCCGTGCCCGATCGTGTCCATGTGATACAGGATCGTCAGGCGCGCGCGGCGGCCGAACGTATTCTTCCAAAGCCAGACCCACTCGGCGCCGCCGAAGAACGGGTAATGCAGTTCGACCGCATCGAAGCCGCGCAGTTTCCAAAGGAGTTGCGGCATGACGGCGGCGTTCCCGATCCGGAGGAGCGGACGGATTCCCATGCCCGGAGCGAACACGGCGACCTCGTGACCCGCGCGGGCGAACAGCTCCGCATGCGCGGCAGCGACGTTGCCCATGCCGCCCTGATATGGCGGGAAGGTGGAGACGACGACGGCGACCCGCACAGCTACCAGACAAGGATGAACCGGGCCAGCGCCCAGTAAGCGGAAAAGGCGGGGTTGGCGACGCGCGTCAGCAAGGTCGGGCGCATCTGCTGGAAAAGGATGCTGCCCGTGAAGAGCGCGGTCGCGTCCCAGTCAGAAACCTTCCGAAGCGCCTGGGTCCGGGCGCGCGCGGCGAACAGCTTCCTCCAATTCGCCGCCTCGGCGAAGTAGGCGTACGCCCGGAGCTTCTCGCGCCACCACCCGCCCTTGAACGCGAACAACCAGAGCCCGATCTCCATCGCGAGGAGCGCGGGGAGGATCAGGAGCAGCGTCGGCCATCGGTACATGCGGAGCATGACGATGAAGCGATTGCGCTCCATCCAGAAGTATTTCTTGATGCTGCGCGAAAACTCGTACTTATGGTACACGACCGAGGCCGGCGCCAGCACGACGCGATGACCCGCCAGGCGGGCGCGCCAGGAGAACTCCAGGTCCTCGTGATACGCGAAAAGCTCCTCGTCGAGAAACCCGATCTCGCGCAGGAGCGAGGTCCGGATGAGCATCCCCGCCCCGCTGGCGTAGGCGATGTCACGCACCCGCAGCTTGGCCCGGGATTCCGGGGCATCGGCGCGCGTCGATTCGCCGCCGGCATAACCGAAGCCGAGGAAATGGATCTCGTTCCCGTAGGAGTTCAGGAACTCCGTCTTCGGATGCAGGCGCAACTGGCTCTGCACGATGCCGATCGCCGGATCGGCCTCCGCCACGCGCAAGGCTTCCTCCAAAAAACCTGGCTGGGCTTCAGTGTCGGGATTGAGCAGATACACGTAGTCATAGCCCTCCTCCAGCGCCAGGCGCATGGCTTGGTTGTTGCCTCCCGAGAATCCGAAGTTGTCCGCGTTCTTGAAGAACCGGCACGGGAATCCGCCTTTCGTGGACGCGCCATCGGGCGAAAGCAGTTCCCGCGCGATGAAGTCGCCGGAACCGTCCGGGCTGGCGTTATCGACGATCATGAGCGTGGCAAAACCGGGCGCCAGGCCGGCCCGTTCGACCGCGGCGAAACAGTCCGTGAGGAAGCGGCCATGATTCCAAGAGACGACGACGATGGCGGTACGCGGAGTTTCAGCGCCCATGCGGTGGTTCTTTGATGTCCTTGAGCGCCAACTCGCGAGTGAGCGCGGTGATCTGCCTCTCATGATCTTCCAAGCGGCTGAACAGCCGGAATTGCAGGTAGAACAAGGCGGCCACCGCCAGATAGACCACGACGTCCGCTCCGCGTCCGACGCCGAGGCGGCGCGCCAGGAACGAAGCGGTCTCCGGGCGCAAGACCACGGCGACGATCCCGGCCCATAGGAGCGACCAGATCAGGAGCTGGGCACGAGAAAGCCGGCCTCGGCGGAAGCGCGCGACAGCCGCGCCGAAACCGAAACAGGAGAAGACGACGAGGACCAGCTGGATGGCATTCATAGGCCTTTCAGTCGAGCAGCTTATGCAGGACGAGCTTGAAGGCGGTCTGAAGGCCGACCAGGAAGCTCTGGCCCTTGGAGAGCGAGTAGGCCGTGTAGACCGCTTCGATCGGGACCTCGGCCAGGCGCAGGCGCTTGTCGACGACCTCTTTCACGAACTCGGAGGAGACTTCCATGCGCGAAGACCGGATCTCGATGCGCTCGGCGGCGGCGCGCGTCATGGCGCGAAGGCCGCTTTGGCTGTCCGAAACCCAGCGCCGGAAGAGCAGGAACGTCAGCGCGTTCCCGAGCAGCTGGGCCAGGCGGCGCCTGACCGGCATGTTCCCCTTCCTTTCGAGCATGCGCGAACCGATGACGAAATCCGCATCGCCCGCCGAAAGCCGGTCGAGCGCGCGCTTCGCGTCCTCGGGACGATGCTGCCCGTCGGCATCCATGGTGGCGATGAGGTCGGCGCCGAGGCGCAGGGCGCCGGCAAGGCCGGTACCGAGCGCGCCCCCCAGCCCGCGATTGACGGCATGCCGCGCCACGACGGCGCCGGAGGAGGCGGCGATCTCCGAAGTGCGGTCCGATGAGCCGTCATCCACGACCAGCACGAGATCGGCGACCTGAAGCGCGCCGCGTACCGCTTCGGCGATCGTGCGCTCCTCGTTGTACGCCGGAATGACGATGACGCGTTTTTCCATGCTAGAGGTTCCTGGCCAAGCCCTTGGTGACGAGCGTGTATTCGACCGAGCGTTTCAATCCGTCTTCCAGGCGCACGAGCGGGATCCATCCGAGCTCGTCGACGGCCTTGCGCGTATCCGGAAGCCCGAGCGTCGACATGAACAGCAGGGGCGGCTCGAAGACGAGCTTGGAGGAGGAGCCGGTCATCGCGATGACGCGTCGGGCGACATCCGCCAGCCGCAGGTCCTCGTCGCCCCCGAAGTTGACCGGTCCGGGATTCTTGCCGTGGCGCATCAGGCGGAGAAGGCCGTCGACCAGGTCGGTCACGTACAGCAAGGACGTGCTGAAGCTTTCGTCGCCGTAGATGACCAGGTCCCGGCCGTCCAGCGCGTCGGCCACGAAGTCAGGGATCATCTCGCCGTCGCTGATCCGTTGGCGCGGGCCGTAGGTCCGGAAGATGCGCGCGACGCGGATGTCGAGCCCGAAGACCGAGGCGTACGTGAAGCAGGACGTTTCGGCGAACCGCTTGCCTTCGTCGTAGCACGCGCGCGGAGACGCGTGGTCGCTGACGCCGAGGTCCGTTTCCTTGAAGCGCCCGCCGTCGCGGCGGGGGCCGTACACGACCGACGTCGACGCCTGCAGCATCCTCGCCTTGTATTTGACCGCGAGGTCCAGGACGTTCCGCATGCCGACCGAGTTCGAAAGGAGCGTCTGGATGCGGAGGTTGTCGAATTTCTTGGCCGAGGTCGGGCAAGCCAGATGATAGATCTCCTGGACGCCGCGGACGTTCAGCTTGAACCGGTCGAGCTCGGGGAACGACTCGAGGTCGAACGCTTCGTTGATGTCGATCTTGAGGAACTCGAAATCCGGATTCTTGAGGAGCGTCTCGATGTTCGAGACGTCGGAAGAGATGAAATTGTCGATGCAGATGACCTGTCGGCCGTCCGCCAGCAGGCGTTCGCAGAGGTGCGAACCGATGAAGCCGGCGCCGCCGGTCACGACCGCTACGCGTTTCTCGTCGACCATAGAAAATAAGGCTGCCTTAAGGCTCCTACCCGACAGTCTACACGCCTAATTGCCGGTCGGCAACAGGTTCTTGTCGCGGTCGATGGAGGGAGAACGCTCGCGTTCCGCCACCGGGTCGTAGTCGAAATACGTGCCGATCGCCGGACCGATCCGATAGTTCACGAAGAACGCTTCGGAGATGTCGTCGATCTTCCGGTTCCAGTCCGGACCGTACAGCGCGGCGGCCGCGGCCTCGGACGTCACGTGCCGGAGCACGCCCCCTTTGGCGACCGCGTAGATGGAAGGATCGGATTGGATCTTGACCATGCGGGCGCCAGGCCGGTAGGTCACGTTGCCGCCGAGCGGAATGGTCGCCATCTCCTGAGCGGAAATCGTCCGGATCTGCGGGAAACCGGCGAACCAGGATTTGTAGATTTTTTCGTTCGGGAAGACGTAACGCCTGCCGTCCACGGCCAGGTAGTAGACGGCCGAGGAAGTCGGCAGCTTCACGAGATCGGTCGGCGAAGCCTTGGACGGCGCGCGCGACGGCGCGGGTTCAAGCCCGAGCTGGACGCGGCGGAGGGCGCGGACCGCTTCGGCGGCGTCGAGTTCCCCCGCGCCGAGGTATCCCGCATATCGGCCGTTCACGGCATCGATATTCTTGGCGGTGGACGTCAGGTAACCCATGATCCCGTCGGCGCGCAGGTTCGGATCCATCGAGGCGAGCAACGCGGCCGCGCCGGAGACGAGCGGTGCGGAAAGCGACGAGCCGGACCACCCGCCGCCATACGGCTGGTCGAATCCCCTGATGGCCGGGCGGAAGACTTGCGTCGCGTAGAAGTTCTCTCCGGGCGCGGAGAGGCTGATGCAGGAGGAACCGTAGCTCGAGAAGCTCGATTTGACGCCGGCACGGTCGAGCGAGGCGACGCCGAACACGATGCGCTCGTCATGGGCGCCGCGATAGCAGACGGGGTAGCTCGGATACTCGTTCAAGTCGCCTCCGCGTTCGGTATCGCCTTCGTTGCCGGCCGAAGCGACGATGAGCACGCCGGCGTCGTGCGCCTTGCGCAGCGCGTCGGCCAACGGCTGGCTGTAGCCCGAACCTTCGAAGCTGAGGTTGATGATCCTCGCGCCTTTGGCCACGGCATAGCGGACGGCCTTGATGACGGCGTCGGTACTGCCGTTGCCCTGGCTGTCGAGTACCCGCAGCGGCATGATGCGGACGTTCCAGGCGGCACCCGTCACGCCCTCGGCGTTGTCGCCGGCGGCCGCGATGATGCCCGCCACGAGCGTGCCGTGCTGGGACCCTTCTTGCTGCCCGCCGTCTTTCACCTCGGGGTCCGGGTCCGCGTCATTGTCGACGAAATCCCAGCCGTAGACGTCGTCCACGTAACCGTCCTTGTCGTCGTCGATGCCGTTGCCGGGAATCTCGCGCGGATTGGTCCAGATGCGGTCGCGCAGGTCGGGATGCGAGAGGTCGACGCCGCTGTCGAGCACGGCGACGGTCACCGACGGTACCCCTTTGGAAAAATCCCAGGCATCAGGCAGGTGCACGGCGTCGGCATACCATTCCCGATGGTACTGCGGGTCGTTCGGGATGGCGGCCGCGGCCGGGAGGGCGGGGCGCAAAAAACAGGCCGCCCCAAGAAGGACGGCCGCCAGGATCTTCTTCGGTGGAATGACGGCACGTGGGATCTTCATCATCCTCGACAAGTACAAGGAGTGTAGCACGCCTTATGGCACCGTCAATCGAGGCGACTCGATCGGCAATCCCGGCACGACCACGCCCGTGATAGGCGCGGCCGAGCCGACGGTCGCGTCGCTCCACTGGATGTCGTGATCTCCCAAAAGGCTCGCTTTCAGGCTCCATGCGCCCGGCGCGAGGCGATCGGTCGCCAACTCCAACGTGAAACGCGCCGTCTCTCCGGCCGCGATCACCGGTTCGTACCCTTCGGAAAAATCGTATGCGATCAAGCCGTAATCCTTGGGCGCGGAATCGCGTCCGGCCGGGGTCGTATCCTTCACTCCGGACGCGACGACCGCATACCCGATGCCGACGCCCCGCGCGTCGTCCCCTTCCCCGATCGGAGACCCAGAAGATGCGTCGTCGCGCCAGAGGTTCACCACGTCGACGTCATCGAGCGCGTCGCCATCCATCCGCGCCCAGTTCTCAAGCGCATCCGGCGTGCCTTGCGAACCGGCATCACCCGGCTCGATCTTGAACGTCAACCACCTGATGCGAGCCGGACCGGACGTTCCCGCAGCCGCCGAAAAGCGCAGCACCGGCACGGCTCTCCCGCGAGGTATCGCTCCGGCAGGCGTCGCAGGTGCTGCCGCGAAGGAGAGGTCGGTGGAACGCGCCGTCAGGTCGGAGGCGGTCGAGACGATCGGGAAGCGCGGATCCTCCCGAAGCGAGACCTGGTCGAAGACCGTGCCGTTCGCTTGGGAAACGAAACGGAAGCGCTGCGCTCCGGAGACGTCGGCCTGGATGCGTTCGCCGCGATACGTGTCGGAGGCGGGCTTCATGACGGCATAAGCGGAGACGACCGTCACACCGTCGCGCATAAGCTTGAACGGCAGGTTCTCGAAATCGGCGACGGTGCCGGGGTACGGCATGCCGACCGTCTGCCCGCCCGACTCCAGCTCGACGCGGTCGATGGAACTCAGCTGCCCGACGAAACGTACGGCCATCGCCTGCAGGTCGTAACCGTCATCCTTGGCGTCCGCCGTGAGCGTGCCAAGCAGCACGCGCCGTCCGGCCACGGCCGGACCGCTTTCCCCGCGCCAGGTGAAAGCGGCGCGTCCTTGCTGCGCGACCGTCACGCTCTCGAGCGGACGAAGCCCGCCGTTCGGGTACGTTCCCGCCTCGGCGACCGATTGCCCGTCCGGGCCCGTGACGACGACGTCGCGCGGGACGTCTTCCACGTCGAACGCGATCGCGTCCGGCAGCGCGCCGAAGTTTCCGCCGGTCGCGAGGTCGGCCCGCAACGCATACGCCCGTTCTTCGCCGCCGGAGACGGCGAGGTCCAGGCCGGAAAACGAGACGCGTCCTTCGGCATCGACCGTGGCGGGGCCGGCGACGACATTCCCCTGCGCATCGCACAGGCTCAGTTGCGGCACGCGGTCGCGGACGTAGACGGCGGTACCGCCTGCGCTATCGCTCCCGGTCGAGAAACCGCCCTTCCCTCCTCCGTGCGCGTCGATGAATCCGCGCAGGGCGATGGCGCGTACGTGGTTCGTCCCGCCCGATTTCGCGAGCAGGCTGAAGCGGAAGAGCGTGACGCCCTTGGCGCCCATCACGAAGTCCCGGTCCGTCCCGAGGCCGTCCGCCCGCACCGTGAACGCCGCCCGCTCGGCCGCGACGGCCTGCGTGTCGGCAAGCTGGGCCGTATCGTAGAGCGCCGGTTCAGGGAACGAGAGGTCCGGTCCGTTCCCGTAACCCGAAAGGTCACGAGCCGTGGGCAGGACGAAACCGTCCCGAATCCCCAACGCCGCCTGCACCGAAGGCGAAGCGATCCGCCGGAGCGACATGCCGTCGACGTAAAAGACGGTGCCGTCCGAAGCGCGGCGCACGACGGAACCGGAAGGGAATGCGCTGCCGTCCAAAGGAGCGCCGATACGGTATCCGCTGAAGAACGCGTCCGAAAGATCGTCGACACGCTTGGCCCAATCGGGTCCGTACAGCCCGATGGCCGCCGCTTCGGAGGCGAGCGGCCGCAAGATGCCGCGCGGTTCCACGGCGTAGACTTTCGGGTCGGTCTCGAGCTTCACGAGGCGCGTGCCGGGGCGATAGCTGACGTTGCCGCCGAGCGGGATGGACGACATGGTCGCGGCATCGACCGTGCGCACGCCGGAAAAATCCCGGTACCAGCTGAAATAGATCTTGTCGCCCGGAAAGACGTACCGCTTGCCGTCGGCGGCGTAGTAATAGACGATGCTGTCCGCGTCCGTCCTGGGATTGCGGTCATCCGGCAGCTTGATGAGGCTCCCGGCCGCAGGCGCCGCCATCGCCGCATGAGGAGCGGACAAGAACAGCAACGGCAAGGCCGCTGCGCAAGCCGTGAACGTGATGCCAGAACGAAAACCCATAAGATATCTTCTATCTGAAAGGATAGCATAAAACGAAAAACAAACCCCCTCCTTGCGGAGGGGGTTTGCCGTTCGAGTCCGCGTTCGGACCCTGGCGAGACCGGCTCTTACGAGCGGGTCATCGTCTGGGCGTCGGACGGGAGGACCTTCACGTAGCGGCCGTTCGTCCAGTCGGTCGAACCAGCGTCCGTATCGTTGTGCGGAATCGCCGAGTTGTCGGACCAGATGAAGTTGTAGACCGTGCCGTTGACCTTGGTACCGCTCACGCTGAGCGCACCGGAATCGACGGCAGCGTCACCGAGCAGCTTGGTGCTGATCGATTCGCCCGAGGTGTCGGCACCGGCAACCGTCGCGCGCAGCTCGTACGTCTTGGACGTACCGGCGGAAACGGACTGCTCGTTGGTGAACGCGACCGTGAACTGGCAGGTTGCGGAACCGGTGCAGTTCAGGATGGCCGAGGTCGTGGTGGCCGAGATGTCGGAGCCCTGACCAACTTCGCGGATGGCCGGGCTGGTGAGAGCCAGAGCCGTGCCGCCGACGTTGTTCATGTTGACTTCGAAGCCGATGTTCTTCAGGGAGACCTGCTGAGCGGCGTCAGCCGTCACCGTGAAGCGGGAGATCACCTGGGTGCCGTTCGACAGGGTCGAGGTCGGCAGCGAGGCGAGGCTCACCGTCGGCTTGGTCTTGCGGAGGATCTTGTCCTTGCCCGTGACGTCCGTAGCGCTGATGGTGGTCGCCACCGTGCTGGACTGGGTACCGCGGTACTCGAAGGTGCCGCTGGTCGGGCTGGAGAGATCCGTCGTGATCTTCAGGTTGGCACCGGAGGTGGCGCCGCCGGAGATCGTGTTCAGGTCGGCCTTGACCGTGAGGGTCTTGGAACCGTCCTTCGGAACGACGAAGCTCATGCCGGAGAAGTCAGCGTTGCCCGTGCTGTCGACCGGGACCGGGCCGGCGACCAACGTGGAGCCGTCGTAGAGCGACATGGCGATCAGGTTGGTGTAGTTGCCCGTGGTGACGAGCGAGACGCGCATCTTGGTCTGCTTGAGTTCCTCGTTGGCCGCGGTGAGGCGGATCTTGCCGAGGACCACGCCGGACTGTCCGGCGATCACGAGACCGGCTTCGGACTCGGTGTCATCCGGAGCGAGCGCGTAGGACATGGTGCCGGTGTTGGTGATCGTCACCGCGGTGGTGTCCGAACCGTTGACCGGGAGACCGGAAGCGCTGATGTTGCTGCCGTCCGGATCCTGGGCGGTGACGCCCGTGACGCGGAAGGAGATCTTCTCGGCATCGCTGTTGCGGAAGGCCGAGTTGGAGATGTCGCAGTTGACCTTGAGGGACTTGGTCGTGCCGGCCGCGACGCTGACGTTCAGGTTCGTGAAGTTCATCACGCCCGTCGTCGAGGTCGGGGACTTGGACTGGCCGACCTGGGTCGCGCCGTCCATGAGGCGGCAGGTGAGGATGTCATCGCTGACGTTCACCGAGTTCTGGACGCCGGCTGCGGCACCGCCCGTCGCGTCCTCGTCGATCGCACCGGTGGTGTCGACCTCCGTGACCGTGACGTTCGTCGCATCGCCAGCCTTGAGGTTCACGCCGACGAAGTCGACGCCCTGCGTGCCCTTGACGTAGCTCTGCGAGACCGGGGTCGCGCTGAGCGAAGCGGTGAGGGCGGCGGCCTGGATCGTCATCGGGTTACCCGCGATGGCACCCGTCGGGACGACGTCAGTCGACGCGAGGAAGGTGTTGTTGTCCAGGTTGCGGAGGTCGCTGGAACCGAAGGCGTTCAGGGTGAAGGTGATGTTGTCGTTCGGATGGGCGTTCTGAGCGACATCAGCCGTGACCTTGAACTCGTAGGTCTGACCGGCCTGGAGCGTCCAGACGTCGTTGTAGGTCAGGTCCTGGGCGAGGTCAGCCGCGGCGTTATCCGTGCCCGTGACGTCCTTGGGACCCCACCACGTGGCGCCCGTCTTGACGTTCGTGACCTTGATGTCGGTGTAGTTGGCGACGTTGCTGGTGGTCAAGAGACCGGCCGCGCCGACACCGGAGGTGCTGGCAGCGATGTTCAGGACCAGCTTGCGGACTTCGACGTTGGACTTCGCGGCCATGGTGAAGTGGAAGAATTCCACATCCTTGCCGTTGGTCGCGATGTTCTTCGAAGAAGGACCGCTGAAGCCGATCGTGACCTGGCCAGCCTCCACCTGGGAGTACGAGCAGTTGTCGGTGCTGGTGGAGCAGGCGAGCGAGTCGGCGTCGGTGCTGTCCGTACCGTTGTAAGCGCTGCGAGTGACGCCCACACCGTAGCCGTAGGTAGCGCCGACACCGTAGAGGTCAGCGTCTTCCTCGACGTAGATCTTGAGATCGTCGTTGGCGCGAGCCGTTCCGCCGATGTCAGCGTAGACCTGGAAGGTCTTGGTCTGACCCTTCGCGAGAAGGAAACCGGCCGGCATGTCGAACGTCGCGTGCAGCTTGGAGTCGAAACCCGAAGCGGTGGCGAGCGTGAGACCGGCCTGCTTGAGCGTCAGGTTGCTGATGTTGGAAGCGTTCAGGTTACCGGCCTGGTAGAGCGTCAAGCGCTTGAGCGTGACGTCTTCCGTGGAACCGGCACCGATCGTGAACTCAGCGACCTTCGCGCCCATCTCGCCCAGCTTCGGGTTGGAGATGGAACCGGTCCTGGCGATGGTCAGCGAACCGACCGACGCGCCGGCGAGCGTGAAGTTGTTGCCCATGAGCGGCTGACCGGCGGCCTCCACCGTACCGGAGAGGGCGTGGGTGAGCTGCATCTGATGGACGTTGCCGGCGCTGCCCGTCGCGACGTCGACGGCGACCCACAGGGTGCGGGTCTGGCCGGCGGCGAGGACGAGGTTGAGGCCGGTGAAGTTGGCATCGTTCGTCGAGCTGTTGATGGAGCGGCCCGTGGTCAGACGGGTCGAACCCTCGTACAGGTAGACGTTGGAGATGTCAGACGTCGAGCCCGGACCCGCGCGGTGGATGGTGACGTTGTCGACCGTGGCCGACGAGGCACCGTTGTTGCGCAGGTTGAACTTGAGCATGCTGACGCCGCGGGCGCCGCCCGGAACCGTGGCCGAAGCCGGGTTGTCAGTGGCGAGAGAGGCGACGAGCGAACCGCTGACGGTGGTGGTCGAGAGACCCTTGTCGGCGTTGATGCTCTGGGAGCCGCTCATTTCGGCGTTCTTGTCGAAGTCGGCGCACGCGTTGACGGCCGTACCAACCGAGTAGTTGGTGAAGAAGGCGTCAGCGATGTCGTCGATCTGCTTGTTCCAGGTGGAACCGTACAGGCAGGAGGCGACCGCTTCGGAAGCGATCGGGCGCAGGACACCGCCGTGGGCGATGACGTACACCTTCGGATCGGACACGATCTTGACCATCTTCACACCCGGGCGATAGGTGGCATTGCCGCCGATCTGGATGGAAGCGAGGTCAGCGTCCGAGAGCTTGGTGACGCCGGAGAAGTCCGAGTACCAGGTCTTGTACGCCTTGTCGTTCGTGAACACGTAGCGCTTCTGGTCCGCGCCGCAGTAGTAGACGGCGGGAAGAGAACCCTTGATGAGAGTACCGCTCGTGCAGCCGGCGGCGCTCGCCTTCATGGGAGCGACGAGGACGGTCGCCATCATCGACCAAAGCATGGTCGTGAGGACGACGCCCATCGTCAGAGCCTTGCGGCTCATTTTGAGGACATCGGTCATAAGGTAATGGATCCTTTCTTCAAGATTATAGTGGCAGTCCGGCCTTTCGGCCTCGACGTTTAAGGATTGCCGTGTTTGCCCTGTACGGGCCCGTCCGGTGCCTCCCCGCGTGAACGGGTCATGCCTCCTGGATCGGAGCCTTCGCCCCATTTCATATGAGGTGAAGGTTTCGACCCAGGAGTTCCGGCCGGTGGATTATTTAATGCCTATACGTTACGGGGACGGTTTGGTATCAGTCGCGCTCTGGTCCCGCGTGCCGGTCGCCGAAGCGCTCGGGGCGGGAACGGGCTGCTTGTCGGCGTTCTCGGCCTGGGTGACCAGGTCGGTGCCTTCGCCGACTTTCCGGACCGCGGCCCGGAAGTCGCCGCGCGAGAGCAGCTCCTTGGCTTCTTCCACGGCGGCGCGGGCCTTGTTGGTGAGGAGCGCGCTCTGGGAGACCATGCCGTCGGGAGGCAGCCGGTCTTCGGCCACCGCCACGTGCGCGGCGAAGGTGTCGATCTTCTTGGTGACGGCCGAGGTGAGCTGCGCTTCCGGTAAGACGTTGGAAGCGAGACTCCGTTTCTCGACCAGGATCTCGAGCGCCTTGACCGAAACCTCGTCGAGGTTGAGGAGCGCCATGCGCAGGGTCGGGCGTCCGATCAGCAAGCCGTTCTGGAAGACGGACTGGTATCCGTCCGCGCGGGATTCGATCCGCATGGCGATCCTGACGGACGCTTCCGTGTCCTTCCCCTGCTGCAAGTCTGACAGGTCCTTGCGGACGGCGGTCATCTCGTTCGAGAACAGCGCGGCGATACGCGCGATCTTGGCGTCCTTCTCGGCATCGGCTCCGGCAGAGAGGCGGGCCATCTCGTCGAGACGACGCCCGGCGATCTCGATGCGGCGTTCGGTACGGACTTCCTTGGAGACGGTCATCAGGCTGACGGACTCGGCGGCGAGCTTCACCTCATAAAGGACGTCGCCGGGAAGCGTATCATGCGCGGCCGCCACGACGGCTGTGGATGAAGCGCCCGCTCCGACCATGAGAAGAAGCGCAGCCAGGGGGACCGCCAGGGCGGCTCCGAAATTTTTGGGGAAGAAGATGGAAAGGTTTTTGGCGAACGCGCGCGCGCCGGTCCGGTGCGGCTGGGCGCTGACCGTGTTGCCGATCTGCATCATCAAAGTCTCCCTCGTGGACGCAAGCCAACGCGCGTCCGGGCTTCCGCCCGCACGTTCAGTCTTGAGCGCTTTCAGTTGTCCTTCGATCGGGAGTTTCATGGTGGGAGGTTTCCGAAGGCACCAGTTCCCTGACAGCCTCGAGGGCGCGGTGCAGGAGGACCCGCACGTTGCCCTGGGTCTTGCCCAGGATCTTGGCGATCTCGGATGTTTCGAGCTCGTCGAGATATTTCATGACGAGCACTTCGCGGTAGTCGTCCTTGAGCGAGCGGAGGTGCTTCTCGAGCAGCTCCGTGTCGATCTTGGCCTCGTTCTTGAGGTGCTCCATCCGTGCGTCTGCGATCGTCTCCTCGGCGCCCTCGGAAAGCGGCAGCGCTTCGCGCGACATCGACCGGTAATAGTCGATGACGCGATTGCGGGCCATGCCATAGAGGAACGCGCTCAGGTGGCGGACCTGCTGCCCCTTCTCGTCGATGAGATGGGACCAGGCCTTCAGGAAGACATCGGCGGTGATGTCCTGCGCCTCTTCGATGGAAGAGACCTTGAAGTACACGAAACGATAAATCCGGCTTGCGTAGAGGTCGTAGATCTTCCCGAACGCTTCCGGATCTTTTTTCGCGCGCACCCGATAGAGGAGGAGCTTGTCGTGCAGTGGGTTGCTCATGCCTTTAGACGGCGGGATCGGAATAGCGTTACAGTCCGCCTGATCGGGAGCAGGTTACCACAGCAAGCGGCGTGCGTCAATCAGTGAAACTGAGCTTAATCAGCCTTAAATCATGGAGCCACGCCCAAACAGCGATTAAGCGTATCCCCTTGCATAAAATCTCTTATTTGTCTACACTGGAGTAGACAAATAAGCCACATTCATGGAATCCCCAAAACACATCATCCGCGTTTCCGTTTCTGAGGCCGCCAAGCTTTTCGGTATCTCCACCCGCACCATCCGCCGAGCCATCACCGACGGGGAGATCGCCTACGTAGTCGTGCGCGGGAGGTACAAGCTGAACTTCGAGAGCCTCGTGAAGTGGTCCCAGGTCCGGCCGACCGTCCGCAACAAGCTGGCCACGACCGGCATCGGCCAGTTCGTCGAACAGTGGAAGATCCGGAACAAACTCTTCAGCCCGAACCCGAAGGTGTTCGAGAAGAAGCCGGAGATTGACAAAGCGGCCTGAACGTGCTAGAGTCCCTCGTTAAAAAGCGAGCGATTGCCATGCCTGACGCCCGCCTGAAAACCGCCACCCTCGGCCTCGCGATCGCTTCGGTCGTGAGTTTCGCCGTGCCGAACGCCGCGAGCGCGGCACGTACGCCTTCGGACCGGTTCGTGCGGCTCTCCAACAACTACATGAAGGCGGGCATCACGCTCCCCTCCTCCGACTACGCCTCGCTGGCGAAGTACGACGTGTTGGTGTTGCCGGCCGAGGCGCAAGTCTTCAATCCCGACATCTTCCCGACGCTCCGGCAGCTGAACCCGAACATCGTCATCCTGGCGTACGTGCCGACCAAGAGCTACGCGCAGATCTGGAGCGACAACAGGATGGACACGCTGCATCCGCGGCTCCTGGCGCGCACGAACGACGGCGAGCGCCTGCGGCAGCCCGGCGGGCAGATCCTTTCGGTCTGGCCCGGCACCCTCTCCTTCAACGTGGCGAGCGGATGGAACGAAGCGCTCCCCCATTTCGTGAAGGAAGACCTGATGTCCTCCGGCGACTGGGACGGCATCTTTTACGACGAGACTTCGGCGACCATCTCCTGGCTGAACGGCGGCAACGTCGACGTGAACAACGACGGCCAGCGCGATGACGCCGCCACGGCCGACCGGCTCTGGAAGGACGGCATGATCCGCCTTTTGAAGACCACGCGCGACCTGGTCGGACCCGATGCCGTGATCGTGACCAACGGCGATTCCGACCCGGACCTGCAGCCGTACGTGAACGGCCGCATGTTCGAGACCTTCCCGACGCCTTGGGAGTATGACGGCAGCTGGTCGACCGTCATGGGCAACTACCTGAAGCTCCAGAAGCAGGTCGGCTATCCTCCCCTTTTCATCATCAACAGCAACACGGGAAACACCGGCAGCCGCAACGACTTCCGGAAGATGCGCTTCGGCCTGGCATCGACCTTGATGGGCGACGGATTCTTCCAGTTCGACTTCGGCGACCAGGACCATGGCCAGACCTGGATGTACGACGAGTACGGCGCGTACCTCGGCGCGCCCGTCGGAGCGGCACGGAACCTGACCGGGTCCACGACGCCGGTGAAACCCGGCGTCTGGCGCAGGGACTTCCAGCACGGCACCGTGCTGGTCAATTCGGGCGACCAGCCGCAGTCGGTAGACTTGGACGGCGACTTCGAGCGGCTGAATGGCGCGCAAGACCACGCGGTGAACGACGGCGGCATCGCCAGCACCGTGACGATCCCGGCCAAGGACGGACTGATCCTGCTGCGGCCGCTCGAACAGGTACGCGGCGCTTCCTATAAGAACGGCGCGTTCATGCGCATCCTCTCCGGCACCGGCGAGACGCATCGCACCGGCTTCTTCGCGTATGACGACAAGCGCAAAGGCGGCGTCGACCTGGCGACGTTCCGTCCGGACGGCGCCTCCGAAGACGTGACGGTCGCCGTGAACGGCAACCGCCTGGAAGTGCGCGATGCCCAAGGCCAAGTCATCCGCAGCGCCGCCCCGTTCGGGGAAGACTGGGCCAAGAGCCTGACGATCGGGCTCGGCCACGCCGGCGGGCGCACGTACATCGCGGTCGGTGCCGGACCGGGAGCGTTCCCCTACGTAAGGATGTATGATGAAAGCCTGAACCCCCTGACCGACGCCTTCCTTGCCTACGGGCAGAATTTCCGCGGCGGCGTGAGCGTCGGCATCGGCGACCTCGATGGCGACGCATCGCCGGACCTCGTGACCGGCGCCGGCCCCGGCGGCGGCCCGCACGTGCGGGTCTTCGGCACGGCCAAGGCCGTCAAATGGCAGTTCTTCGCCTATGACCAGAAGTTCCGCGGCGGCGTCTCGGTGGCGGTCGGAGACCTCGACGGCGACGGCGCGCAGGAGATCGTGACGGGCCCCGGATTCGGAGGCGGCCCGCAGGTGCGCGTGATGAACCGCTACGGGCAGCTCAAGAGCCAGTTCTTCGCCTTCGACGGCAAGAAGCGCGGCGGCGTGCGCGTCTCGGTCGGCGACGTCGACGGCGACGGACGCAACGAGATCCTGGCCATGACCAACGACGTCTTCACGCTCGCCCTCGGCGGCGCCAATCTTCTCTGAACCTATGTCCATCCTCCATCGCGTCCACGGACACGCCAAGCGCCACTACGAGAAGCATTACGCGGCGCGTTATGCCTCGCGGGCGCATTTGGTGTTCCTGCTCGACGCCGCGCTCGTGAGCTGCGCGTTAGGGTTGCTGCTGCTCGGCTCCTACTTCAGCTGGTTCTACCATCCGCTGCGCGACGCCTTCAAGCTGAACGTGACCGTCGCCGGCGAAGCGGTCGGCGGAGAGGAGACGGAAATCGCCGTGACCATGCTGAACGCCGGGAAGCGACCCCTGACGAAAGGACATCTCTCCATCCGCCTGCCGAAGGCGTTCCTGCCGGAAGACGGGCGCGGCAGCGTCCGCGAGTTCGACGTCGTCTCGATCGCGCCGAACGCTTCGATCGATTACCGCGTCCGCGGATTCCTGATCGGGCCGCCTCAAAGCGTTCCCGTCATCGTGCGTTTCGCTGCCTCCGACGCGGACGGGTCGGTCGACGAGAAGCTCGCCTCAAGCGAACTCCGCTGGGAACGCAGCCTCGTGACGCTGGGGTTCTCGCTGCCGAGCGCCGTCGTGCCGGGTCAGGACGCCGCTTTCCGCCTCCACGTCAAGAACGGCTCTCCGCTGCCGTTCGCCAAAGCCAGCCTCAAGATGGTCTGGCCTCCCGGATTCCGTCCGCTTCGCAGCACCCCGCCTATTTATAAGGGTGCGATCGCCTTGGGAGACCTTTCTCCGGGCGAAGAAGCCGACGCGGAGTTCTTCGGGCACTTCGACGGCGCGACGGATCTCCTACACTTCCGATCCGAGATGACCGGCACCTTCGAAGGCCAGCCGTTCCTGCTGGCAGAAACGGGAACCGACGTGCCGGTCGTGAATGCCGGACTGGAATTGGACGCCGCATTCACGGGTTCCACGCCCGACTACGTCAAAGCCGGGCAGGAGGTCCCGTTGACGATCCGTTACCGCAACGACGGCAGCAAGGAGATCTCGCGCCTGCGGCTTTCGGTGAAGCCTGACCCCTCCGCCATTTCGTCGGTCCGGTGGAGCGAAATCCCGCTCGTAGATGCCTTGGAACCGGGCGCTTCCGGAACGCGCATCGCATACGTGCGCCTGCGTGACGCCATTTCACCCTACGGCACCGACCCGCTCCTGCGCGTGATCCCGCAAGCGGAATTCGACGTGCAGGCGTCCGCGCTGCATGACGTCCGGATCGACGGCAAGTCCGTCTCGACCAAGATCGCCGGAAGCGCCAGGCTCTTGGTCGCCGCCCGCTACTTCACGAACCAAGGAGACCAGATCGGACGCGGCCCGCTGCCTCCGCGCGTCGGCAAGACGACCACCTACTGGATCCTGGCCAGCCTGGAAACGGGACCGACCAAGACCGAGAACGGGACCGTCATCTTCACCCTGCCTCGCGGAGCGGCATGGACCGGACGCGCGGCCGTGAGCGGCGGGGACGACTTGGAATCGGGCGGAGACCGCCTGGTCTGGCGCGTGGGATCGGTGGAGCCGCACGCGGCGGCGTCCTTCGAGGCACCGAGCGCTTCCTTCGAGATCGCCCTGACGCCGGAGATCGCGCAAGCCGATACCGCCCCGGAACTGCTTCACGAAGCGGCCTATACGGGCACGGACGCCTGGACCGGCATCGACCTCTCTTCACGCGCCGGGAGCCTCGACACCAGGCTCACGGGCGACCCGAAGGCCGCCGGACGGTCGAAGGTGGTTCGATAAGCCAACCAAGAATAACCCAATGAAACCGGCCATATCCTGGCCGGTTTTGCGTTGTTCCAGACCCTTGACAAAAATGGCTTTTTCTGCTAGAGTGCCCGGTTATGAAGATCGCCATCATCGGTTCCAAAGGCATTCCGGCACGCTCCGGAGGCATCGAGCGGCACGTGGAAGAGCTCGCGATCCGTCTCGCGAAGCGCTCTTTCGACGTCACGGTCTATACCCGCCCTTGGTATACCGGCACGCGGAAGCTGTCGCACCAAGGCGTCCGGTTGGTGCCGCTCGCCTCGCTCCAGACCAAGCACTTCGACGCGATCACGCACACCTTCCTTTCGACCGTCCACGCCATGAAGGAAGGCGCCGACGTCTACCACTACCACGGCGTCGGTCCCGCCCTGCTCGCCTGGATGCCGCGCGTCTTCCGCCCAGGTTCCGAAGTCATCGTCACCTTCCACTGCCTCGACCGCCGGGTCCGCAAGTGGGGGCGTTTCGCCCGCACGATGCTCCGCGCCGGAGAATGGGCCGCCACGCACTTCGCCCACAAGACGATCGTCGTCTCCAAGACGCTGGCGCACTACTGCCGCGAAGTCTACGACTGCCGCGCCGCCTACATCCCCAACGGCGTGAAGGTCGCGAAACCTTCTCCCAAGGATGTCTCCGTCCTGAACGCGCTCGGGCTCGAGAAGGGCCGCTATGTCGTGATGGTCTCGCGACTCATCCGCTCCAAGAACGCGGACAAGCTGATCGAAGCCTGGAAGCGCCTCAAGCGCGCTTCGACCGACCTGCGCACGCTCGGCATGAAGCTCGTCATCGTCGGCGACGGACAACCGACGGATGCCTACGTCTGGGAAGTCCGCGCCAAGGCGGCCGGTACCAAGGACATCGTCCTGGCCGGAGCGCGCTATGGCGCCGAACTGAACGCGCTCGTGGCCCACGCCGCCTTCGGCGTCCACCCCTCCGCTACCGAAGGCCTGCCGATGGCCGTGCTCGAGAAGATGGCGCACGGCAAAGCCGTCCTGGCCTCGAACATCCCGGAACACCTGGAGATCGTCGAGGGTCGCGGCTTCACCTATCGGCTCGATGACGAACGTGACCTCATGCTCCAACTGCATTGGATGCTGACGCATCCGCGGCAATGCGCGGAGATGGGCCGCGAAGCCCAAAAGCACGTCGCCACCTACTTCAACTGGGACAAGATTGCCAAAGAGACCGGTTTGGTCTATAACCAGCTGGCGCCAGCGAAGCCCCTCCAGAAGACCGCCCGCAAGGCCGGACTCCAGATGGGCCACGCCCGCCGGGCCGCGATGGGGTGATACCCGGAACGGTCCGAAAAAAGAGAACCTCCCGTGCTGCACGCGGGAGGTTTTCGTATCGCTCAAAAACCCGCCATGGAAGGCGGATTTTTGATGGAGCTATTCATCAGCTCCGTGCATGTTCATCATCGGACGCATGCCGAGAGCAGGCACCTTCGAGGCATCGTGGACCATGAAGGCTTGGATGTCGGCGGAGGGGCCCGCCTGCGCTCCTGCGATCACCACTTTCTCGCCGACGCTGAACGCGGCGACGACGCGCGTCTTGCCGTCCGCGTCCAGGATCGTCAGCTTGCCGCCGTCGATCGACTGGATGGTGCCCGTGAAGCGCTGCGGAGGCGCCTGTGCCGTCCGGGTATCGATCGCCACCTCCTTAGCGGCGACGGTCTTGGCGCTTTCATCGCGCGTACCGATCGCCATGACGCTCTCCCCGACGGCCAGGTCGGCGGATGAGGCGGCTTGACCGTCTTTCTTGTACGTCGTGGAGGCGTCGGTCGCGACGGTCCATGTCGCGCTTGCCTGCGTCTTTCCGAACGCGTGGCTCTCCACGGTGAACGTCCCGCCGTTCATGGCGATGATCGTGCCGAAAACGCCCGGACTCATGCGAGCGCGCATGCCCATCGGTGCGGTTCCGGTTTTCTTGCCGAAGCCTTGCCAGCCCGAAGGTTGGGCGGCCAAGACCAGCGCCGGCAGCGCCAAGGCCGACACCAAGGCCGCGGCGCCGATGAGCAAAGGTTTCCTCTTCATCATCAAGGATGGTTACGAATAAGGGACATGACAGGCCTGTCATCTGCATATACGACGATGCCGCCGGGATGGGTGCAGCCATCACGTATACCCCTACTTCTTCCCGATCGCTTCCTTGTAGATCCGATGGATCCTTCCGAGGTGCAGTCCGGGCGCGTACTCCGTTTCGGCGAGCTCGCGGCCCTTCCGACCCATCGCTTCGGACACGGCGGCGTTCCGGGTGAGCCAATTCAATTTTTCAGTGAGTTCCTTCGATCCGCCCGGGGCGAAGAGCAATCCCGTCTCCCCTTCCCGCACGACCTCCGGCAAGGCGCCGATGCGGCTGGCGATGACGGGTTTTCCGAACGCATAGGCTTCAAGCGCCGTGAGCCCGAAGGTCTCATAGGAGAGCGACGGGATGACCACGGCTTTGGCGCGGGCGATCTCGCGTTCGAGCTCCGCGCCGTAGAGCGCGCCCAGGAACGCCACGTTGGCGAGGCCGAGATCTTCGGACAATCGCTCCAAACGGCCGCGCTCGGGACCTTCGCCGACGATGGCGCATTCCAGTCCGTTCACGTCTTTCATGGCGCGCAGGAGGACGTCGACGCCTTTCTCGGGCGAGAGACGCCCCACGAAAACGACCCGGTTTTCCGAAGCGTAGCGCGGCGCGCGGCCTTCCAGTCCGATGCAATGCGGCACGACTTCGACGCGGCTTTCGGCGACACCGTACTCGACGACCTTCCTCTTCACGAACTCGGACGGCGCGATGAACTTCGCTACGCTGCCGTAGACGCCTGACGCGCGGTGCAGCCAACCCTCAAAGGCCGAGAGCGCGCTCTTGGGGAACGAGCCGTCGATAAGACGGCGCTGCAACGTATCAAGATACGGATGCGCCTTGGAAGGCTCGACGATGCCGCCGCGGTCGAACAGGCCGTAGTTCGGCGAGATCAGGTGATAATCATGCAGCGTCATCACGGCCGGCACGCCGCGGCGCTCGGCGACCGCCAGGATCGAAGGCGACAACTGATGATAGATGTTATGCGCATGAATGACGTCCGGTTTCGCTTCCGACAGGAGCGCATCGAACTTCCGCGCCGCCTCGAAAGACCAGAGCATCCGTCCGGCCGTCCGCAGCCCTTGCCAGTCGAACCGGACGCGATCGGTAGCGACCGGCGAGACGAAAAAACGCCCGTACGCGCTCTCGACGTTCCGCGGATCGCGCATCGAGAATTCGAAGACGACGTCGCCGTTAGCTTCGAGCAGCTTCTTTGTCTCGAAGACCACGCGTTCGGCCCCGCCCTTCAAGTACCAGAACTTGTCGACGAGCAGGACCTTCATACCAGCTTCTCGTGCTGGCCCGCCGCCACGATCAGCGCGCCGAACAGCCAGAAGTATAGGCTGATGGTGCGGACTTCCAGGTACGTCCCGAGCATCGCCTGCATGGCGAAGGCAAGGGTCGCGCCGAGATACCCGAGCGCCAAGCCGCGGATGAAGGGGTCCTCTGATCCCTCAAAGACGGCACGGGCCGAGCGGAACAGGATCACGAACATCCAGACGTAAAGCGCGAGCCCGAGCGTGCCGACCTCGCCCCAGAGCGAAAACCAGTTGTTGTCGATGAAACCGCCAGTGCCGGCCACGCCGAACGGCAATCCGAGCTGGTCATAGACGGTCGAGTTGCCGAGCACCGCTGCCGCGCCGCCGCCGTAGGTGCCGGGGCCGTGGCCGAAGATCGGAGCGGACGGCACGACCTTGAGCGGCGTGTTGAGGAGCCAGTAGACGCGCCCATAGCCGAAATACTCGCCGCGCCACCGCTCATACGAGAAAGCTTCGAGCAGGCGCGCGAGCGGCGTCTGTTCGGGCGTGTCGGTCAGGTACTTCACGACGACGCCGGTGTACAAAGTATACGCGGCGATGAGCCCGACGATCGCCAGGAAGGCCGCCGTGACGCGCTTATCTTTCTTGACCCGCACGGCGATGTAAAGGAAGCCGAACAGGAAGCCGAACCACGAGGCACGCGAATACGTCAGCACCAAAGCGCCCAGCGCGATGGCCGAAAGCGCGAGGAAGTACTTGTGCCATTTGCCGCGCGCGACCTCGTAGGCCCATCCGGCCAGGAGCAGCATGAAGAAGCACAGGAAGGTGCCGAGCTGGTCGTAACGGCCGAGCGTGGCGAAGACGCGCTGGCCGGGCGCCCAGAACTGCTGGGTGCCGCCGGTCAACTGAAGGCTGTCGTAGACATGCTGCTGACTGGGGAGCAGGAAGGCGTCGATCGCGCCGTAGGTGGCCGCCTGTAGGATGCCGAGGCAGGACTCGAAGAAGACCAGGGCGAGCATCAGCGCCGCCAGCGTGCGCAGGTACTTGCGCGACGGCGCAAGCGCCACGACCGCGAAGAACAGCAGCATGAAGCGGATGATCTGACGTAACCCCAGGATGGCGATGCCAGGCTGGACGAAGTTGGAGACGGCCGAAGCGGCGGCCACGAGCACGAGCAGGGCGAACGGCAGGTCGAGCGGCGTCGCCACGCGCTTCTCCCCTTCCAAGTAACGCCGCGCCAGGGCGGAGGCCAGGAGGAGGTAGATCAGCACCTCCGAAAAATACTTGGCGAAGATATAGAGCTCGTCCGGCACGAACTTCAGGAAGAACGGTTCGAGCGGGATGAAGACCGCCAGGAACGCCAGCATCCAGGTCGGTCGGGCATAGACGATGGCCAGGAGTCCGACGCTCAGGAAGAAGGCCAGCACCTTCCAAGGCGAAACGAAGACGACCAGGAGGCAGAACAGCGCAGCGATGCCGATAAAGACCTTCACCAGGCGCTGCCAAGGCACGTCGGGGATCTCGAACAGCTTCCGCAGTTCCCTCTTCAAGGCGTCAGCGATCGGCATATAGCGCCTCCAGTTTAGCAGAAAAATAAAGAGAGGGCGACCTGCGGTTTCCCGCAAGGCGCCCTCCAGAGTGCGCAGGGGCTAGTGGTAGATCCTGCCGTCCGTACCGCGGTAACATCCGGTGAAGATGAACTCCGTGGTGTCGAACCAGTAGGGCGAAACCCCGTCCTCTAGAGCGAAGTTGAACCCGTTGACCAGGCTCGACATCACGATCGAGTAGGACGTGGCGTTACTGAGCCAGGTGGCCATCGGCTTGTTGACGCCACCCGGATACGGCACCGTCAGCCCGTCGTAGTCGGAACTGTACTGGATCTTCCAGGCGGAAGTCGGGTACACGGTGCCGTTATACGTCAGGTGGGAGAGGATGCCGTCGGAAATCGTGACCGTCATGTCCGGTCCGTTGACTGAGCACGTGATCCTGCCGTATCCGTCCGATGACGACCCAGACGTCGAATGCGAGAAGCCGCCGGTGATGCGCGTGCAAGTGCCGTAGGCGTCGAATTCGGTGGCATCGAACCAGTGGCTGTTCCCGTACTGATCCCGAAGCAGGAAATTGAAGCCCGTGACCGAGTTCGACATCGTGAACGTGTAGCTCGACGAGTCCGAGACCCACGACCTGATGTCCGTCCCGCCGTAGCCGAATCGGATCGACCACGACGAGTCGGGCGCGAGGCCCGTGACGTCCAGATGATTCAGGATACCGTTCGAGATCGTGACGTTCGTGGTCGACCCCGACTCGGTGCAGGAGATCGTGCCGTGGCCCGAGGATGACCCCGAACCGGAATGCGCGAACTCGTTGCTTCCCAACCAGCAGCTCCCCGACACGTTGAACCGGTTCACGTCGAACCAGTGCTGCGTGCCGCCCGGCTCCTGGAGCACGAGGTTGAACCCCGAGAACCCGTTGGAGCTGTACAGCGTATAGGTCGAGCCGTCCGAGGACCACGAGGTCGAACCGGAGCCGCCGTAGCCGAATCGGATCGACCACGACGAGTTCGGGGACAACGAGGAACCGGTGCCGTCCGCCAGGTGCGAGAGGATGCCGCCGTTCACGGTCACGGTGGTGGTCGAGCCCGACTCCGAGCAACTCACGTTGCCGTAGCCGGAGCCGCCTGAGCCAGCCGTGTGGCTGAACTCATTCGTCCCAAGCCGACAGCTCCCCGACACGTTGAACTGGTTCACGTTGAACCAGTGCCGAGTGCCGCTCGGCTCCTGGAGCGCGAGGTTGAACCCCGAGAACCCGTTGGAGCTGGTCAGCGTGTAGGTGGAGCCATCCGAGGACCACGAGGTCGAACCGGAGCCGCCGTAGCCGAAGAGAATCGACCACGACGAGTTCGGCGACAGCGAGGACCCGGTGCCATCCGCCAGGTGCGAGAGGATGCCGCCGTTCACGGTCACGGTGGTGGTCGAACCCGACTCCGAGCAACTCACGTTGCCGTAGGACGAGTTCGTGCCGCCGTTCCCGTTATGCGTGCAGCCGTTGGCCGTACACGCGTCCACCGTCGAAGCGTTGCCGTCGTCGCAGGCGTTGGGGCAGAGCGGGGCGCGGCCGATGACGTAGCCATCGGTCGTACCGCCCGTCGACCCGTCCGCGATGCGGGCGCAACCGTCGCCAGTGACGTTCCACTTTTTGAGATCCAGGCGCCGCGCATAGCCGTCGTTCGACCAGACCAGCAGCGTGAAGCGCTGGGCCTGGTCGCTCGGCAAGTTGATGGAAGCGGACGAGACGGCCCCATTGGCCGTCTCCGTCGACGTAAGGTCAACGCGCGGACCGGAAGACGTCGCGGTGATGTTCCACGAGTTCGCGATCTGATCACTCGCGATGGAGATATATTTCGGTCGGATCAGCGAACCTCCGTAGACGGCATCCGTCAACTGTCCGCTCACGGTCAGGTAGAGCGTGCTCCCGGTCTGGAAGCAGCTGATACCATGTCCGCTCGGCGTACCGGCAGTCTCGCAACGGTCCGCCTGCACGTTGCAGGTCTGGCCCAGGAGACACGACGACTCGTAGTGGCACGTCCCGCCGCTGCAGACGCCGGTCGTGCACGACACGTAGTCGTTGCAGTCGGTATCCTTGCGGCACTGGACGTTCGAGCCGGAGCCCGAACCGGATCCGGAACCGGACCCCGAGCCGCCCCCTTCACCGGCGGGCTGCAAAGCGCAGGCGGCGGTGAGAAGGAAGTAGATGAACCAGAGGCTCGCGATGATTCTGCTCCGCATCTGAAACCCTTTCTTCCGGCCTTCATGGCCGGTTTCTGACGGTTTTTGTCCGTGTTTTCAAGGCAACTGCGGGGGAAAATACCCCAACAGCATGAAGGGATGATAGCACGAAAACGCTATTTTGTCAATATATCATGACAAAAAGAATCGGCCTCGATCTGATGATCGGGGCCGGGTTGCGGAGTTGAGTGGGTTGCGGCTGTCAGTTGGGGTAGTAGCCGAGCGGTGCCGGCATATGACCCGCGACGGGCTTGAAGAACATCCCGCAGGCGTAGATGTTGTTGCGGGTACCGCACTCGCGGTAGTTCCCGGCGACGGCCTGGCTCACGTTGTTCGGTCCGAACTGAGCCCAGACGATCACACCCGACGAGTTCTTGTACGCGTAGGTCAGCTCGCAGGCCACGCCGGGCGTGGCGCTCGCGGGCACCTCGACCTCGTACACGCTCATGTCGTTGAGCGAGACCGAGATATGATGACCGTTGGCGCCGTAGTAGCCGGTGAGGCCGAGCGCGGGACACTCCCCCACGAAGTCGACGGTAGACGGAGCGCCAGCGATGTAGGTCGGGTTGCAGGAGAAGTACGCTTTCCCGCCGCGGAACGATCCGCGACAGACCCAGGAATCACTGCCCGTGGGCGGCTGCTCGTCGGCCGAGCAGTCGTTCGGGCAGGACCCGTGATCCTCTCCAGCATCGCACGTACCGTTGTTGTTGCACGAGGTGGTCGTGCAGTCGGCGGGACAGCTCTGAGCCGTTTCGCCGTTCTGACACGTGCCATTCCCGCACACGGGACCGCCAGTTCCGTCGCTGCGCTGGGCGCAGGCGGCGATGGAAAGGACGAAGAACACGAACGCGGTGAGCTGCTTCATGACATGACTCCTGTCTTGGTGGTACGGATGATGTGGATGGAGAACGCGTCGCTGAACGCGTTCCCGGCATGCCCTAGAACTTGACGCTCAGCGACGTCCCGCCGGTCACGCCGGCGGCGAACTGCATCGACTTGTCGTACCCATCGAACCCGAGACCGGCGCCCAGCTCGATGCTGAGGTCGACGTGCGCGGTCTCGATCGGCACGAACTTGATAGCCAGCGTGCCCAAGCCGGATTGCCAGCGGGCGAGATTGCCCTCGAGGTTCCAGGCCTGGTATTGGCCGCCGAAGCAGAAGCCGAACTTCGAGTTCAGTCCGCGACGGCAGAGCTCGGCGGTCACGACCATGTTACGGTCGCCGCCGAAGGCCCAGGCCACGCCGAGGTCGAACTCGACCGTCGGCGAGAGCCAGTAGTCGAGCTGCAGCTCCGGAGAGAAGCTGGCTCCCATCGGCCGACCTGGGGTGAAGATGGAAGCGCCTCGCGCGCCGATCCCGACTTGGATGCGCGTGTTGCCATCCTTCCCCGGTCGGCCGGAACTCCCCTCCTTGCCCGGCGGGCCCTGGAGACCCTGCGGTCCCCGGTCACCCTTGTCGCCCTTCGGACCTTGCGGACCGGGGACGACCTTCACGACGGGCGCCGGAGGATCGACCTTCGGGGTCGTCTTGACCGGCTTGGCCGGCGGCGGAGCTTTCTCCGCTTTCGGCGGCGCGGTCTTCTTGACCGGCTTGACCGGCTTGACCGGCTTGGCCGGCGCACACTCCACGATGGGCTGCGGGACGCAGACCGGTTCGAAACCGTCGGCCAGGGCAACCCCCTGCGCCAACGCGATCGCGATGATGCACGTGATGACGTGACGCATCGGTCACCTCTCTTTTCTTCGTTCAGTTGTCAGTGTACCCCAGCTTATCTTCAACCCGCGACATTGCGGAGAGAAGCGCTGGAACCGCCCGACGGTTTCCGGAAGGCAAGGAGGAGGTGCCTCCCGGTCCGCGTCGGGCGATTTCAGGGCTTCTGCTGGTCCATGCGGCAAAGACCCAATGGACTCGGCATTAAAACACGAAATCGGCTTTTTGTCAAGTCCCCGATGTGCAAAGGCGATGAGGCCCCTGAAACGAAAAAACGTCCTTTTTTGGACGCTTTCCGCTCACTCGATAGGATGCGGCGCTCCCGCGAAACGGACTTTCCGATGCCGACGCGCCTCCCCGACCACCAGGTAGAGAGAACTCAGGACGACCCCGATGACGGCTCCAAGGAAGGCGTTGAGCGGGATATTCGGCCTGACCGGGAAGCGGGATTGGAGCGGAGCGTCCACCAGCCGGATCTCGAGGTCGTGGCCGCCGATGAAGGAATTGCCTTCGGTCGTGAGCACGAAAGCGATCGCGCGGGCGATCTCGGACGCCTGCTCCTTGTTCTTGTGATAGACGTTCACCTGGAGGAAACCGCTCTCATGGGCGACCTGGGTCGCGACCATGCGCGTCCACTGCTGGCGGCGCTTCGATTCGCTCGCCTCGAAATAGCTCTTGTCGATGTTGAATCCGGCCGAAGTGACCTTGTCGTAGAAGACGGACGTATAGATCACCTGGCTCAGGTTGTTGGCGATCGTCTCGGCCGAACGGATGGCGGTATACGGGTCGAGGTTCACGCCGGACTGCTGGATGATCAGGAGGCGCATGGTCGAGGAATACTCGAGCGGGCGCACGAAACTCAGCCCGGCGGCCAGCACCATGGTGACGAGGGCGGAAACGGCGATCGTCTTCCAATGCCGTTCGAGCAGTTGCGTGATGTCCAGGGTCATAGTCCTCCTCCCCTAGTGTAGCGCGTTTCTCAGTCGAATGTCACATCGAAGGAGCGACGTTCGCCTTTGCGAAGGATCTCGAAGCGGGCTTTCGCGCCCGGCGCGTACTCCCCGACCAACTCGGCCAGGTCCGGGCCCGCGCCCAAGTCCGCCCCGTCGATCCGCAGGATCACGTCACCGTCCTCGAGCCCCGCGCGGTCCGCGGCCGATCCGCTCCTGACGGCCGGAAGGCCGGCGGCGCGGGAGCCGCTCAGCCGGACGCCCGGAAGCGGGCTCGGCCCCGTGCCGAGGAAAGCGTTCTCGCCGGGAACCAGGTAATGGACGCCGAGCAGCGCGCGCGACGGCGGAGCGCCGCGGAAGATCTCGGAGAGGACAGGCTGGATGAGGTGCATGGGCACGAAGGCGTCCGCGCCGGAGACGCCCGGCACCATGATGCCGGAGAGCGTGCCGCCGGACGTCATGACGGCGCCTCCGACGGCGCGGGCGTCAAGCCGCCGGTCAAGACGATAGTTCAAGGAGAACGCGTCGCTGTCATGCAGGCTGCCGGCGATCTTGCGGTCCGGCAGGACCTTTCCCGCGAAACGAGCCGCGGCGAAAAGCCCTTCCTGATCCTGGGCGTACAAGGACGTTCCGTGCGTCAGCGTTTCCGTCTCCTCGAAACCGAGCACCGGCAGGTCGGCCGCCTCGATCCGCAGGAAGACGATGCCCGTGCGCGGATCGGCGACGCGCGTCTTCGGTTCGACCAGCCGGCCGTCGACCGCCACGAGCACCGGACCTTGGGCGAGGACGGACTGATGCGTGGCGATCCATCCGTCGGAAGTGATGACGGTCGCGTAACCGATGGCCTCCTGCGGCACCCGGGCCTGATCCGCCGAATCCGTCCCCTGAGGCGACCTTCGGAGATACAGCGGGAGATCGAGGCGGTGCAGCCGAGCGGACGCTTCACCTTCCGCCAGGATAGCGGGCGTCGGAGGCGTCGGGCGGCCGATCCGCAGCAGGGCGGCCTCCTCGGAAGGCGAGGGAGAGATCGCCAGATAGGACTCGGCGACGAAAGCGCCGGCCATTCCGGCAGCCAGGCCAAGCACGACCGGTATGACGATCATGCGCAAAAGGGCGTCGATCGAGGTTCCGTTTCTTGAAGACATGGTTTCAGACCCAGCGGGCCGTTAGGAACAGGAGGATGAGCAGGCCTCCGGCATACAAGGCATACTTGCGTATCAGGGGCAATGGGACGTTCTCCCCCGCCCCGATCGGCAGGAGGTTGGCGGCCAGGTAATAGACAATGCCGACCGCCGCGCCGCCCACGAACATCTGCGTCGGAAGGGAAAGCGCCACCACGTAGGTCTCAAGGACGATGAGCACGGTCAATCCCATCCGCGACAGGGGCCGGACGCGCGGATGCGCGCAAGCGAAGTACAGGTGCCAGCTCCACAGGGCGGAAATCGCGGCGATGAACGGGATGGTCCACCAGCGCTGGATCGGGAGGAAGGCCGTGACGCCGAGCCCGGCGGACGCGACCAGGAAGAGCGAACCGATGTTGACCATGCGCGCGAACTCGGAAATCGACAGGCGTTCCTCCGGATCGTCCGCGAGCGTCTCGCGTCGGACGTGTTCGAGGAACAGGTACAGCACGACCGCCAGGACGGCGATGAAGGCGTGCCGGGGGGCGACCAGGTCGAGGAACAGCAGGGAGGCCACGCTCGAGACCGCGATCATGGCCATGGCCGGTACGGCGACGGGCGTCAGGCGTCCGCGCAGCTTCCCGCGCGCGAGGAGCGCGAATGCCGCGAGAGCCCACCCCATGCTGGCGAAGCTCCACCAGAAGAACTCGTGCGTGCGTCCGAGCGACAGCTCGCTGAACGCGACGAAACCGGCGGCGCCCAGCATGGGCAGGATGGCGGAAAAAAAGCGTCGCATATGACTTCAACGTTCCGGCTTGACGGAACGGAACACGTCACCGAACACGATGCTGGCCATCATGGCGACGGGAATGGCCATGAGCGCGCCCAGCAGTCCGGCGACCTTGACGCCGATGAGCAGCGAGAAGATGCAGACGATCGGGTGGAGGCCCGTCGCCTTCTGCATGACCTTCGGCACCAAGATATGGCTTTCCGTCTGCTGGATGAGCACGTACATGACGGCGACGATCAGGCCCTTGAGCGGCGACTGCGTGAAACCGATCAGGATGGCCGGGATGGCGGCGAAGACCGGGCCGACGTAGGTGATCGATTCGGCCACGCCGGCGGTCATCGCGAGCACCAGCGCATACTTGAGCCCAAGGATCTTGAGCGCCACGTAGACGGTGACGGCGATGATCGCGCTCAGGATCATTTGTCCGCGCACCCAGCCGCCGATGCTCTTCTCGATGCGCAGGAACAGGTCGACCAGGTACGGCTGATACGACTCGGGAGCGACAGAACGGAACAGGCGTTTCAAGGCGTCTTCCGACACCACCAAGTAGAAGGCGACGACCAAGACGACGATCAGCGAGACGATGCCGGTCGCCAAGCCGCGGATGGTGGCGACCAATCCTCCGGCGGCGGCACCCAGCCCATTGGCGCCGGTGAGCGCCTGCTCCAGGTCGTCGCTCAGGCCATGAGCGGCGACGAAGTCGCGCAGCGGACCGAGCGTCGCCAGGAAATTCGCCCAGATCGCGTCGGCGTTCCTGATCAGGTCGCGGGCTTCAAGGACGACGGCCGGCACGAGGACGGTGACGATGGCGATGATGACGGCCAGGATGACCGCATAGACGAGCAGGACCGCCGCTCCGCGCGACATCTTCCTGGACTGGAACCAGGCGGCCAGCGGATTGATGATCGACGCCAAGACCAGCGAGACGAACAGGAGCGCGATGATGTCTCGGATCAAGTAGAGGAACCCGAGCGCCAAGGCGAAAACGGCGACCTTCACGATCGTGAGGGTCGAGATGGTGATGACCTGCGCTTGGCGTTCCGAGCCTGTTTCCGCCATATCTTCGCGTAAAATCTACCACGTAGACGCCTGTTCCGCAAATCGCTACACTGGGCGTGCCATGGACGACCTCGCCTCAAACGACCGCGCCCGCTACGACTATGAGCTTCTCGAGAAACTCGAGGCGGGTTTGGTGCTGGACGGCCACGAGGTGAAGTCCGCCAAGACCGGGCACCTGAAGCTGAAAGGCGCCCACGTCGCCTTCACCCGCGGCGAAGCGATGCTGGTCGGAGCGCACATCGCCCGCTACCCCAAGGCCGGTCCCCTGCCCGACTACGACCCGGAACGCTCCCGGAAGCTGCTCCTGCACAAGCGCCAGCTCGAACGCCTGCGCGGAAAACGCGAGGAGGATGGATTGACGATCATCCCGCTCCGTGCTTATATGGTGTCTGGCCGCATCAAGATCGAGATCGCCGTCGCGCGCGGCAAGAAGCAGTACGAGAAGCGCGAATCGATCAAGAAACGCGACATCGACCGGCAGATCCGCGGCGCTCTCAAGCTGCGGCGCTGACCTCCATCCCCGCCGCAGCTCCCCTGCTCGGAGGGCGGCGGCGGGGATGAATAGACTCGATGGAGCGCGTGACCGGCTCGCGCAGGTTGACGGAGCCTTCCCGTCATGAATAAAAAGGCAAACGACTACGTGCCAACGTTCTCGCAAAAGTGAAGACGGCGTTCGCCAACGCGTTCGCTCCGTCCTTCGCTCCGGTCCTCGCCTAAGCGCGACTGACCCATCGCCCGACGATATCTCCTAGTCGGATCGCGGTGTCATAAGGAAATCCGCCGCGCGTCCTGTCTCGAGGCGCGCGATACGGTTGGATCGAGGTCACGGACGCGGGCATCTCGGCGACTCCGAGTCCGCGCTCCGTCCCGCGCCTCCGGGCGCAGGAAACCCGAGTCGCCTACGCCTGTAGTGCGCGCCGTCCCACATGCCCCAGACGCGGGTGCGAATCCCGCCATCTCCACCAAACCGAAATCCGAAGCCCCAGAATGCCGAAAAAGCATTGTGGGCAGAGAAAAACCGGTAGTTTCAAAGCCGGTTTTTCTGTTATAGGTGAGCGGCCCAGTGAAGATCATCCTGAGCACCAAACGCTTGTCTTCAAAAATCCCGTTCGTCCATATCGCGTATGGGTTTTTGATGTACTCAAACACGGTCTCAAGTGCGGTTTCAAAGTTAATGCCGGTGTCTTGATTGTCGCCGCTAGATTTTTCCTCCAAGAGCAGTTTCTTGTTCGTCAGCTCCGTGATCTTCTTTTCGTATGCGCCAATGACGGCCTCGGTGTTGGTCTTGGTAATCCGTTCAAGATAGATGTTGATTTCTGATTCCAACTTTGCGATCTCAATGAGCCTTTGACCGTCCGACTCCTTGGAGTAGGCATGGCGCTCGTTCCAGGCATCAAGGGCCACTTCTTTAGTCAGAGCCAAGACTTCCTCCGTAGCCCCCACCTGGCCCAGAATCCCACCCAGATTGCCCTCCAGCGCCTCTTTGGGGATGCCCCTGTTCCTTTCGGGGCACCCTGCCCTGTGACAGCGGTAGTAGGCCTTCCTGTAACCCTCACGACCCTTGTGCTTGGTCGTCCAGCTGGACGTAAGTGGCTTGCTGCAACCCGAACAAACCACGAATCCCCTGGCCGGAAAATCTAGGTTCAAATCCTTTCTGGCCAATCCCTTAGCCGTACCCTTGAGCTTCTCCTGGATCTTCTCGAAGGTCTCAAGGCTGATTAATGCTTGGTGGTGACCCTTACGCCTCGAAATACCCCAGTGTGGATATTCGATGCATGGAGAGTATAGGACTCTTTTGAGAATCCGGTTCACCTGCTCAAGACCCACGTACTTGTGCCTCTCACGATGGAGAAAACCCCGGCTCTCCAGAAAGGCTTGAACATCAACCCTGTTAGGAAAGGTATTATCTGCAAAGCCCTCCAGAGCTTTACGGATGATACTGGCCTTGGGTTCGTCCGCGACAAGGATTTTCCCATGCACGGGATCATTAATGTATTTCAAACCTGGCGGCACGTCGAAAGTCCAGTAACCGCGTTCTAGCCTCGCTTTCATTTTCTGAATGACCTGTCTCCTGTTCTGCTGACGCTCAAGCTGGCCCTGTGCCGCAAACATGGTCTCGACAAACTCACCTTCAGGAGAATCCTCAAAATTGAAGTTTAAACACTCAACTTTCGTGCCCCTGCTTTTAAACTCGTTCCTTAGCCTGATATGAAACTCGGTGTCTCTCGCAAACCTCTTGAGGTCGTCAAAAATGACCACATATTTTTTATGCGGATTCCTGTCGATGTGATTCAAAAGCCTTTTCAGTTGTGGGCGCTTCCAAAAATCGCCGCCGCCTGTGAACTTGTCGGGAAATACCTCCTCGACAACGTAACCACTCTGATCCGCACGTTGTCTGCACCGATGTTCCTGGCTCTCAGAATCCTGCTGGATGGTCGAAACGCGGGCGTAGATCAGCGCGATCAGTTTCCCATCTTTCGTGTCAGCTGCCATATCAAGGTTTGCTCAAGACCAATGAATCGACGGCGTTACGCAAATCAATGTTGTTGATGTGCAGATAGCGCCGCGTAGTCTCCAGCTTCTTGTGTCCAAGAAGTTCCTGGATGACCACGATATTAACTCCGTTGTTCATCAACGAAGTTCCAAAAGTGTGGCGCAACGAATGAACAGCCGCCTTGGTTTTTTGTATATCTGATTTTTGAAGATATTTTTTTACAAGACCGTAGACACTACGCGGATGTAGCGTGTCGCCACGCCGACTAATGAACAAGTGGTCGCTGGTGACCTTGGGGCGGTGTTTCAAGTACGTTTCGAGAACAGATACGACCTCGCCCATTAGGGGGATGGTTCGTTCTTTATCACCCTTACCCCTTACCTTGATGCTCCTGCCGGTCTTCTCCAAACTAACCCTGTCGAGAGTGAGCCCCACGAGTTCTGAAAGGCGTATGCCGGTGCCGAGCAAGAGAAGGACGATGGCGATATCACGTAATCGATCATAGGGGGCCGCTTCTCTTTTCACTGTTTCAATCAGATTTCGATACTCAGATTCCGTAAGGTAGGCAGGCTGCTTCTGAGGAAGCTTCATTTTCTCGATTTCGCTCGTGGGGTTAACCACGATCAATTTTTTACGCAACAGATATTTGAACAGGGAGCGGATGGCAAATAGCTTGCGCGTCAACGTAACGGCGCTGTTTGTGTCGGCACATTCAGAAAGAAAATGACTTACATCTTCCTGTGTCACGGCAAGCACGTCTGAACGACCGTTGGCCTGTAGGAATCCCGTAAACTTACCAAGATCATGTTCGTATGCCTCAACTGTGCGTGGCGAAAAGTTCCGCTCTACGATGAGGTAGTCCAGGTATTGATTTATTAGAGTTTCCATTTGTGTGCGCTTAATTTCCGAATGAAGTTGGCAGCTGCACGCAGGCGATCGATAAGCATTTCCCAAAGTGGCCTACAGATGTTCAGAAGGAGAATTGAAATAGCCAGTCCCCCCAACCCAATAAACAGCTGGTAGCCGGAATGTGCGGTGAGTAAATAGCGAATGGATGAAGGAATGAAAAACACGAGGCCACCAACGAGGCCAAGTCCGAAAGCTGTAAGTACTAATGAACCAATGAGCAACAATAACAGCGTTGACGCTTTCTGAAATATATTCACTCTTTTCCCTTTACTCTTTGATTCCTTGTGCTCATCCCGAAGCATGGACGTTGCGACAAGGATCCAAAAGACAATAAAGATGATTGCGAGATATTTCATACGGCATCATTCCTTGATTGCTGGGCCACTCTTCCATTGATAAATGATTCGAAGTCAGACTTCCGAATAAGCCATTTATGACCGATGCGAAAGAACCCTTCGAGTTTCTTTGCTCGAATCCAACGCAAGACCGTCGCCCTGGAAACGCCTAGGGATTGCGCTACGGCCTTGATGCCGAGCGCTTCCGATTCCGCAGTTGATCCTATTCGTGCCTCTGAAGACTGGTTCATACACGTTCAATGCTATTAATAGCCATTTAATGCTGTAGGATGAAGCAAATGTGAGTTGATGCCCTCTCTTGACGCGGCGGGCTCGTCTGATATGATTCAAATGTCGTTAGATGTGCGCATTTGCTCCACACGGACTAAATGAAATGGCTATTTAATGACGTTGGTGCCTGTCGGGGCATTTTTTGTTTTGCCAAGAGTGCTCACTGGTTAGATGCACCGCACCTCAACAAATGTATATCCGGCATAACAGGCGATAGCACCTCGCCATACGGGGTGACACCTCATCTTCATCGCCCCGTATGTAAGGATTGGGAAAGGGGTGGTGGGAGTTGTCTTTGGCGATTTAATGATCTGCGCTGGGACACCCTCTTCAAATTTGATTTTTCCCAAGAAACCTTTTGCTATCTATTTTGAGGCGGGGGGGCGTTGTTGCGCCCAATCTTGTTGCGCATCTCCCTAAAAGACCTGAGGGTCTCCTCTCGACGAGCCTTCTCTTCGGGCGTCATGGGCCGATCGTGCTCCTCCATCAATTTTCTCTGCTCCTCTTCTTGTGCAACAGCCCGCGCCCCAGCACGGTCCTCATCAGCTTTTTCTTCGCTTAAGTCCCATGCGATCCCTTCTTTGCAAAGTTTCGTAATGTAGCCGACACGATTCTTTACTGGCTCGCCACGGCGAATGCGCGCTTCCATGCGACGAGCGGCGTCTCGGACGAGCAACAAAGAGAAGTTCCGGATCGGCACTTCGATGTCCGGACCGTATTCGTTCTTCAGTTTTTGAATCATCAGCAGATTTTCTTCGTTTGTCTGATGTTCTTTCAGTTTCTCTAAATGTTCTTTAGAGGTTTTTTGAGTTTCATCAGGGTGAACAGTCACCTCATTTTCTCCAATGTTCATAGGCATTACGTGGCGTGCTTCGCCGACGCCTTTTTTATCACCGTGTTCGGAAGCATGAACATCGTGTTCGCCGGGCTGAATTTTCTGTTCTGTAACCTGAACAAGTCGTTCATCATGGTGAACAGTTGGTTCATCAACGAGGCCATTAAATCGTTCACCATCCTGAACACTTTTACTAATAAGCCATTTGAAGTTGTTGACCTCGATCCTGTCACGCAGTCTTTTCAGAAAATCTCGTTTGGCTAGGCTCGTAATGGTTTCAGAAAGTTTACCGATGGCGTGGTGCGGCAAATAATGCTCCTTAATATCTCGTAACGATTCACTTGTCGTGCCAAAAGTCTCGTGATCTTTATCCCAATCGACAATGTGAATAAGTACATCAAAAAGACGATATTCGGCATCGGAGAGGTCCATCGTCCTCTTCAGCTTCAATCGATAGGATTTGAGAAAGCCCTTAAACTTGATCTGATTTCTCATATTCATTCACTTTTTACAGCGCTAGTCGCTGTAAAGTCGTTCTTTGGCTTCCTTGATCGCAGCAATAAAGGCGCGCGGCTCTATGCGGGCCTCCTTTGACCAAAAGGATGCGACCGTATCCTCTCTGCCCACCACATCAGAAAATACGAAAACAGCTCGCTTACTGTCAGCCTTGTCCACATCAACAAGCCTCAGCCCTTTTGCGATAAGATAGGCAGCGAGATAGAGGTCAGAGCAGCTGAAGTGCGGCGTTGGGAACGGTTTCATTTTCATAGTATCTGTGGTTCCTAACTACTTTTTTGAAGGCGGTTGAAAATCAGATTCACGATGTCGTACAATGAGTCACAAAGAGTGGCCACCTGCTCATCCGTCAGGTCAGACCCCTTTTCTCCCAAAAGTTCTCTGCATCTTTTGACTGATAGCATTGCACGAAAAAAAGTCGCCAGTGGACTGGCGACTTCTCACTCGTCAAAGCCTTGGGCTTTGCGATGGACTACTGCCAGTAGATCGCTAAACACTTTCTATGAAGCAGCGGGGCAGACCCGATACGTCACAGAAAATGGATACAATACTACGGCAGTTGCTCATTTTTCCGAGGTCGTCTTTTCTCGACGAACTCAACTGTCATCGACAGTTTAGCAACTTACAAAAATGATGCAAGACTTTCTTTGGAAGAAATATTTATAACATCAGATAACAATCAATAACATTTTGGATGTTTATCCACACCCGTATCGCTCACTTCGTCGACTTAAAACATTTTAAAATATGGGGTCGGCATCATTGAAAACAGATTGCGAACCTCACTAGTCAGCTTATCTCGCAACGCAACATTGATAACTGCCTCTTCAAGAGCGTTAATCACCGTCGTGTTGCCTTCATACTCAAGAGGTTTCTCATTGAGAAGTCTGGCGAGGTGCAGATAAGAAATCAAAGCCAGCCGCACATGCTCCTTTTGTTTATACAACAAATTGAAATCGGGGGACGGTAAGTTATTGTAGCTATGTCTAGTGTCTTTCTCGATTTGTGCAAAAAAAGATCCGTGAACAAACGCGCTTCGCTGAGTGTACAAATCTTTTACTTCTTTTTCTATTTCTGGAAATATCCAGGAAAGGAGGGCGGCCATCCTTTTTCTTAATCTATAACCCACTTCCTCGTTTTGTGAATCACCTGCTGTAAACAGTGCCTCCAATATGGCAGCCATGTCAGCAGATTCTCTTTGCCACCCGAAAGAGTTTTTACTATTTTCGTAGTCCTTGAGTCCCGAATAGAGCCAGCCCGCAACAAAAAGTCTCCAATCTTCTTTTCCCCACTTTTGTATACGGTCTAGCTGCCAAGTCCCATATTGGGATTGAGGGAGCAGTGTTTTGAAAAAGGTGACAAAACCTTTCGTCTTGAAAATGTGCGACTGGTTCTGAAAATGGGCAAAGAAAAAAGTGGGCTGATCGTGTGCTATAGGGTGAATGCCCATTTCGGAGCCGTAGAAAATAGGACGAAGGAACGTGGGTGAATAAAGGTTCAATAAAAATATCGTTTCAGCGTACGCGGCCGAATATACATCTTCACGACCCTCAGGGATCAGTAATCCCCAGGAGCATTCTCCATATTGTTCTTCTGTGATACCGAAAGAATCGTGCGATGCTGTCTCCGCACTATAAAACTTTAATACATTGTCATTAATGGGTGTTATTTTTTTCTTTAGTGCTTCAATAAACTCATCACGTTTGAATTGTTTTAAGTCCCAACATTCATAACCGTTTTGTATCTCAAATATTGCATCGACCTGCTCAATTGGTTGGCCAACGAACGCAAGGAAAATACTCTTATTTCTATCCATGTGAAACTTCGCTAGGGCGCTCCTTCTCTCCTTCTTCTTTCTCGACAAATGCAGCTCTCATTTCCCAACGCTCTCTCAAATTAATTAAAATCACCCCTCCCACAATCATAATCACTATCGCCCCGATAATACCGGCAACGGTATACCCAATAGCCCAGCCAACCTTTTCCAGCCATCCCCATCCTGCCGTTTCTCCGTAAGCAAATACAACCAGTACCAGAATGATGGGGACAAAAAGCGCTTTAACAAACCCGTACACCAACTCCTTAGTTCTCTTATGAAGAGCCCAAATAAAATACCCCGTAAGAGCTGATGCCAAGCCGATAAGAATGGCGCTTGCAGGTTTCATGAATCAGAAGCATCAGAAGCGCAGATCGTACAGTTCAACTGTGACGTCTTCGTGTTTCGCCTGTTGCTCGTAGGCTTCCGCGATCGAACGAAGCAACGCACCCGTGCGCGGCCACTTAGCGTTCACGGCTTCGCTCATATCACGGTATTTTTGTGCCAGTTTTCTCTCTTGAGCACCCCCATCATTCATGCTACGAGAAACGACGCCCCGACTATTGTATACGCCGGTCTGAATGTGTTTATTAATCAGTTCGTTGTTCAGATCTTCAATAATGTTCCGAACGGCAACATGGGGCCAAGTCCCATCGAGATCGCTCGGTGCGTACGCAAACATTTCCGCAATCTGCAGATCCCCACCCTTTACATATTTTGTCGCGGCGCACAGTTGTCTGGCTTGATCAACCCAACTCCTTAAGTCCTTTTCATCGAGTGAGCCATCATCCTTGAGACCTGGGAACAGACGCCATGACCTCAATACCTCATGAGCATTCCGAGCCATGTTCTGTGCTTTCTTTTCGTCGAGTCCTTCGCGGCCCGGATCAGGAGTAAAATCGTCTCGCTTGTATGCAAACGAAACGAGCTGCGCAAAAAACTTTGGCTCTTTCTGCAGTAACCTATGAATAGCCGTGGGTACAGAGCTGTGTCTTTGAATGTCGTCCAAAAGTGCGGCGAAGGGCCACTCCAGCATCGCGATCTCTTCAAGGGAGAGTTCTCCTTGTTTGTATAGCTGGTTGAATACATGTGCGAGATGAAAACTCGCCATCGTATCAAATCTAACCTTCTCATCCTCTGGATCGATTGCGAGGATTTCCTGTATGAGTCTTTTGAGTAGCTGACTTGAAATCGAAAGCTTCGGATCGCCAGCAACATCAAGAGCAACCAAAGGACGTTTGGCATCGAGCAGCTTTTCAACGGCGAGCTCGGCGTCTTCCGTCTTATCAGTTCGAGAGAAGCCTCGGGCTTGTTTCCAGTACGCGTCTTCAACGCCCTTGCCAGAAGCGCTTACCGCGACCCATGTTTCCGCCCCTTCGGGAAGCCCAAAATACAACAAGGCGTAGTCTTCATCTGAATAGCCTCCAAGTGCTTGCAAGCGCACTATTTGTTGATCCACCCATTCAGCTCCCAACTTTTCAACCCTGCCAAGTGCATACCCTTTAACAAGACCGGAGTTATGATCAGCATTCTTAAGAATACCTTCAAGGACAACTTCATCTTCTTTGGCGTCACGAATCGCACACCCGAGAGAGAATCCAAAAATGCCGACGTGCTGGAGAGCGTTTGCGTACTCTAGGATATTCTTAAGCGGCACTTGATCCAGGATTTCGCGCGCCGCCGCCAGCTGCGCCGCTTTTACTTCTGCTTGTTTCTCTTCATAGCTGCGTGTTTCACCCTGTGGAAGGGTGGGCCATGGTGTCTCTAAAAGCCAGCCCACCCGTTCAAGCGTCTCTTTGGGCTCAAAAATCGTTAAGATTTTACTGAGCCCTTCTACGTATTGCCTATCCTTCCCCTCTCCATAACTGTTGATCCAATTCAAAGTGTTCCGAACATTTTGAAGCAGCTGTTCTCTTTCGGTTTTTGAGAATGTATCCGGGGCCATTTCGAGCAACGTGGTGATGAGCCGATCCTTTATGCTGGGCGAAAGGTGAAGAAAGTTTTCGTGCGATGACACAATATTTTCACGCAAGGACGCCAAACTACTAAGCCTCGGAAGAAGCCCTTCCATGTATTCCTTGTAGTCCCTTGCGTCTTCGGATTCCAAGCCACGTCGATCACCACCCGAAGCTCGCCATCGAAACCTATGGGATTCGCTGATGGCTCCGCCATTAAAATAATTTTTACTGAACCCCCAAACGCTTTGGTGGTCTTTTCCGACGAGTACATCAAAAACTGCCAAACGATCCTTGGGAGAAGCGTGGGTCTGTGGAAGACCTGGCAGAAACACTTCTCCCAGGCTATTCATTGGTCGATTTGCAAAGCGTCCACCCTTATCGATTTTGCCGAGACTCATGAGGGCTTGCGCGGCTCGACTGAAGTAGGTCGTACTCCATGCAAGAGATTCAAGACCCCACAGCAGCCCCGCGTGCTTGCACTCACCAAACATGCTGGCATCGTCCTGCATCAACTCTTCGAAGAGAACTGGGTTCTCTTTTACGTTTTTCTCGATTGCATCAAGGAATGCGTCTGGTGCAGCTTCGGCAATGAGCGGGAGAACGTCATTCAAGGACGCCCACATCTCCCATTTTTTAGCTGATTCCAATACGTCTTTAACTACCGTATTAGCAAAAGCCTGCGGCGCAGCAGCCTGAGAAGCGCGCTCACCGTGCACAGCAAGAAGAACCAGGGATTCAACGAGGCCTGTGCGAATCCATTCGGAATAGCGGTTGGACTTTCCGTATATGGCCGCAGACCAACGCTTGTCTGCGGGTAGGTCATATTTCGGATCGGTCTGTGTAAGAACAGCGTGAACGACTTGCCCCAGCGATTTCAATGAGGCGTCCGTAAGTTGACCAGCAAGAAGAAACCAGGCATCCAGAGGAGCCTTAAGCGTCCAGACTTTCCCAACTTTGCGAATCGGGGAATCCTCGATCTGCAAAAAACCACTCAGCACCTTGGTATATTCCTCGTGGGTTGACCCGGAAAGCATTTGAATCACTTCCTGGTCGCCTTCCTTTTCTTCAGTCCATGCGCCAGCAAGCAAGATTGGCAAAAGTGCCTGCGCCGAATCAGCGCTTGCCCAAGCCGGAGCGCTTACAGCATTGGATCGAGAGAGGTGCCGTCGCAGGACGGGGATGCTATGGCCGAAATCTCGAGTAAACTTTTGAGCCTTGTCATCCGACAAGCCCATTTTTTTCAAAGCTTCTTCAACGACGCCCCGACGCGGCCGCGACAGTCTCACATCCCCTGCGCCACCGATCGCCTGCGGTTCCACGCACAAGAAAACGTGATGACCTTTCCTCACCGCCCAACCAACTGCGGGACGGCAATCGTTCGGCACGACAATGATGAGGGGAGTTTTCTCAAAAGCTTCCGCGCAATCGCGGAACTGCTGCAGGCCATCCACGACGATGCACCGCGAGAGTTCCTTCTCGCGGTCATCTCCAGGAAGGGCGTCAATCGCTGAGTACAAAAAGGCGGACGCCTCGTCCGTAGAGTCGCCACGGACTGCATGGACGTCGGCCGTGTGTCTGAGCCATCCGTGCACCGCTTCGACCTCCGCCTTACGACCAGCGATCACCAGCTCGGTGGTGAGCGGCTCGACTGACGATAAGGCGAACTCTTCCCATGTCCGTTCGATATCGCGCATGCCCGGGGTGGGCGTCAACCCAAGTTCTCGCGAAAGCCACAGGGCGACGACCGGGGCGAGCGCGAGCCACGCCTCGAGCGCGTCCGCGTTGACGACGCGGACGTCTTTCCAGATTTTCAGATCCTTCTTCGCCTTCACCCAGTCGGCGTGCTCCGGCCAAGGCCGAGGGGTCACGAAGACGAAGGTCGTCTCTTGGGGGTTTGCTCCGTGCGGATCCTTACTACGCTTGGCGAAATCCTGCTCCGCTTTTACGCCGGGAGAGGCGCCCGTGCCGATTTCCCAGCGGGAGATGCCATCGGGGAAGTACGGGAAAACTACGGGGGTTTCGAGGCGACCGTCCCACCCTCCGAGCACGACGCTATCTCCGGTTGGGAAGTGGAGGTCTTTCGGGGGGCTTCCCGTCGTGGCCCATATCAAACGACGAAGGAGAAGCGGCAGGGTGTCCTGGCAGCGCCGCTCATCGTTTTCCGCCCAGTTCTTGATATGGGTGGCGGTAATCAGTCTCATCATGGCCAGATTATCGTACAGTCCAGCAAGAACGGCAAGCCCTAAAAAATGGGCATTTCCGAAGGTATTTCTGGCCTTCCTGAAGGATGGCTTGGAGCAGCGCACGACTCCCGCCCCATGGAAGGCCGCTGACGAGCCCTGACGCGTCTTGGATCTAGGGATTTGATGACCAGATACCACTTCCTCACATAGTCCAGGAGGGAGTTCCAACTTTCCGGCGGCATCTCCACCAGAAAAAAGCCCATTTATATGGGCTTTTTTCTATTCACTGGATTCCTGGTCGGTCCTTGACGTGGATAGGTGATGCACGAGGGCGTTGAAGTACGAGGCGGGGCGTTCCCAGTCGCGAGGGTCGCGGGCAAGGCACGTCAGGTATTCTTCCACGGCTTCATGGGCAAGAAGGTCGTCATCATCGGAGCCCGTACCCTCGAGGAGGCCGGACAAGGCGTAGGCCACTTGATCGGCCACGTCCAACTGGCCGTCACGCAACGCCTCGATTCCTCGCCGCAGTTCCTTGAGCAATCTTGAAGCCTGTTCGCGACGCATGGCCGTACGATCCCCGTCTACCTGCACGCCCAGCCGTGGCACGTCCTCACGTAGCCGCCGACGTAGTGGCTCCCCTTGCCGTGGCTCGTGTATCCGCCGACGTGATGGCTGCCGAACCGCCCCCTGGCTTCCGCGGCTTGGCTGAAGACGGAGAGGCCGAGCAGGACCGCGAACGCCATCAGCGAGATTTTCTTCATATCGGTTTACCGATGAATCATGTTCACATGATGACCCCTCCACGGAAGGCGGTCAAATCCCGTGAGGAAGACGGCATGGCACGGCCTTCGCCCGGGCGGTCGGATCCGTCGATGAAAATGAGAAGGAACGCGTGGATACGCGTTCCTATGGATGCCGGCCGTCACGGCGCGATTTTCAGCGCCAGAAGTCCGGGTTGGCCAGGACAGCCTCGGCTTCCAGCGAGGTGACGTCCACCTCGAACGGGGTAAGGAGCTCTGCTGCCTCCGCACGGCAGCGCCGCAAGCAAGGCGGGATCTCCTGACCGCGACGCTCCATGACGCCGATCCTGACGAGAGCGCAGCGATGCCGTTCCCGCGCCCGCTCCCCCGGAGAGCCTTCATCCGGACCGATCGCCGCGAACATCTGGACTTGTTCCGAAGAAAGGACGGGACACTGGTCACGCATGACGTCCTCCTTTTGAGTCCGCGAACGCGGACTCGTTTGATGCTTCTATCAAAGCACGATTCCGAAGTTTTTTCAAGCCCCCGCGCTACCCAGGCACGCTTCAAAAGAGCGCCTTGAACCATCCGACCAAGGCCTGGAACCAGGTCTTCTTTTCCTGTCGTGACGGAATGGACGGCGCGACGGGAACCGGAGGGGTCTCCGGCACGGATGTCGACGCCTGAAGAAGACAGGCCTCGCCCGATTCCTCATACCCGTCATCGCATCGCCAAAGCTCGGTCTTGCTGCCGATCGCGGCGTGCGAATGCTCGGGAATCGCGATGCAGCGCTTCTTGCCCAGTCCGAGCGCCGTGCCGGGCGGACAGATGGGCGTCACCTGCTTCTCCGGTCGAGGCGGCGAGTCGGGAAGGTCAGCCGTGCCGGTCGCCGGTTGGGCGTCCGCGTCGGTCGAAGGCGGGACCGGCAGGTCCTCGACGCAGCCGTTCCTCGAAGGGTCGAAGAGATGCCCCGGCATGCAGGCGCATTGGCGCATGAGCGCATCGTACGTCGCGAGGCTGCCATAACGTGAGACGCACCAGAGCGTCCCGGTGACGCACCGCAGCAGGACGGTGTCGTAAACGGACCCCGCTCCGCAGACGCAGGAGGAGGCCGGGATGTCGTAATAGGCGTCCTCCCCGAGCTGGGCGCGGCACGCGATGGTCCGATCGATGCACTCGGTCTTCTTGGCGTTCCAGGCGTAGCCAGGCAGGCAGGTGCAGGCCTGCTTCGCGTCGTCGTAGCGGGAATAGGGACCGTGTTCGCTGATGCAGCCGGTCGCGCCCGGCAGGCATCGGGCATCGACCGTGATGAAACCGGCCGTGCACTTGCAGCGCTTGGTCGGAAAATCGTACCGCGCGCCGGATGGGCAGAGCGCGTCGCTCGGACTCGAGGGCGTAGAAGTCGCGGAAGGCACGGCGGCGATCGCGCTGCGGCCTCCGGAAACGGAGAGCAGGACCGCGAAGAAAGCCGCGGCGAGCCCGATGTGCGGACATCGCTTGGTCGACATGATGGGCGGCGTCGGTCGTTAGGATCGCTTCCATCTTAACGCATCCCGCCGCGGCCTCCAAGGACGCGCGGATACGCAAGATACGAAAAAACCCGCCGTAGGCGGGCTTTTTCCGTCGCCGCTCGCCGTTAGGCGAGGCGGACGTTGACGGCGCGGGGACCCTTTTCGGAATCCTCGACCTCGAAGGTGACCTTCTGGTCGACCTTCAGCGAGTCGAAAGCGACGTCGACGAGGGCCTCGGAGTGGAAGAAGACGTCCTTGGAGTTGTCTTCCGGGGTGATGAAGCCGAACCCGCGATCGGTCAAGCGCTTGATGATGCCGTTCATACGTTCGTGCGTGAGCGTGAATAATCCGCAAATTGCGGCTTGGAGGCGGGGGCCGAAGCCTTCGCCGAGAGCTTTGTGTTTGCAGGTACAGGATAGCACGGGCGGCGGAAAATGTCAATGCGCCGGATGAAAAAATCGGCGGCGCGTGGTATGATCGTCCGTGAAATCACGCACCCCATGCATACCCTGATCGAAGCGCTCGGATGGTACGGAGCCGCCGCCATCGTCGCCGCCTACGCGCTGTCGAGCTTCGGCTGGCTGCATCCGGCCGACGCTGCCTACCAGATGCTGAACATCACCGGCGCGTTCGGCATCATCATCGTCTCCCTGAAGAAGCGGGCCTACCAGCCCGCGCTCCTGAACGCCGCCTGGCTGACGATCGCCGTCATCGCCGTCCTGAAATCCGCATGAAGCTCGCCGATCACCCGCCAGGACATGCGCTTCCCTGAACTGACGAGAACGGAACGGACGCTTTTCATGCGCCTGGACACGCCGTCCAAGGTGCAGGATTTCCTGAACGCCATCCCGATCAACCGCGAGCCGGACGGCGACACCTGCCTCTCCCCTCGCCGCGTGCTGCGCGAGCGGCGCGCCCACTGCATCGAAGGCGCGATGCTGGCCGCCGCGATCTTCCGTTTCCACGGCGAGCGTCCCTTGATCCTCGACCTGGAAGCGGCCATCTGGGATGACGACCACGTCATCGCCCTCTTCCGCCGGCATGGCTGCTGGGGTGCCGTCTCCAAGACCAACCATTTTTCGCTGCGCTACCGCGAGCCGGTCTACCGCACCATCCGCGAACTGGTGATGTCCTATTTCCACGAATACACGCCGCTCAAGAGCGACAGGAAAAGCCTGCGTTCCTACTCGGGAGCGATCGATCTTTCACGCTTCGACCGGCGCGGGTGGCTGACGGACGAGCAGGACGTCTGGTACGTGCCGGAATACCTGATCCAGGCGAAACACTTCCCGATCATGAACCGCGGGCAGATCAGTTCCCTTCGCCGCTGCGACCCGATCGAAGTCCGCGCGGCCGAACTGCTGGAGTGGCCGGAACGCCGCGCGTGACGCCACGCGTCACCGCAAACTCCGTTCGAGCCTGCGCTTGAACTTCCAGTCGCTGATGCGGTTCGAGAAGACGACGGTGAGGCCGGCGGCGATGCTTTCGGTCGAACCGACGAGCGCCAGGACCCAGCCGTTGTGCAGCCCTCCGAAGACGGCCGCCAGCATGCCGGTGAAAGGCGCCAGCACGGAACCGAGCAACAGGCCGAGACGCGCTGGATTGGTGAAGTCCTGCCGGATCGCCTCCGCGAGCTCCGATCGGCCGCCATGCGCATGCAGCTTCCCCTCCCGCTTCAGCGCGCGTACGGATGCCCGGTACAGGCCGATGCTTTGGATGGCCGTCGTGAGCGAGAGCGCCACGGCCGAGAGCCCGAACAGCGCTCCGGCAGCGAGCGTCCACCCGCGAGCAAGCACGGCGTCGACATGGAAAGCGCCGTACGTCGCCAAGCCGAAGACCGGCACGAGCACGAGGAACCGCTTGCTGAGCGTCTTCCAGGAGAAACCCGAGCCGCGCAGCGCCATGAGTTCCGCCGTCTCGCCCAGGAGATCGTCGGTCGAAGCCGCGAAGATCTTGCCGACGCCGCTCGCCCATTTCTCGAGCACGTGCGCGATCGGGCCGATCACGAGAAGCGCTTTCAGGATGCCTTGGGCGATTTCGGTGCGCTGGTCGGCATTGTCGATGAGGAGGCGGTGGACGATGTGGTCGATGGAAAGCGGGTAGAGCGTCTCGGAAAGCTCGGTCATCAGGCGGCGCTCCTCGCTCCCGATGCCGAGATTGTCCTCGTCGACCAGCACCAGCCGCTTGAAGGTCAAACGGGCATCGAGGATCTCGCGCAGGTCGGCATCAAGGTCGTGCCCTTCCGCGCGGGCGGCGGCCCGGTCGGCTTCGGCGATCGTCGGCAGATGCTTCTCGCGCAGGAGTTCCGGCAGCCAGGTCAGCACGCAATGATGCTGCGAGAGCACGCTGACGCGATGGATCGCGGAAAGCAGGCGGTCCGGAGCGCGCTCGATCGTCCGCACGCCGATCGCCTTGCCGGAGGAGAGCAGCGACGAGACCTTCGCCTTGCTGGCCGGATCGTTCTTGAAAAGGAACCGCAATTCGAACGGCAGCCGCGCCTCCCGATCGAGCTCTTCGGGCAGCGAGACCACTTGGACGGAATAGGTACCGAGCGCGTCGAATGCGGCCATATTCAGCGGCTCCTGGACGGCAGCGCGCACGACGCAGGCTCGACGATCTTCCTCGCGATGGCTGATATCGAAGCCAGGACGATCGCGATGCCGATCCACGTGAATTCCTGGCCGTGCAGCGGCAGCCAGCTGAGGGCGCCGACCGTGGCTCCGACGCCCAGGAGGCTCGAGAGGAAGACCGAGCCGCACGAGGCGCAACCGACGCCGAGCAGGCCGATCAGCACGCCGACGGCGCTCGCCCCCGCCGTGCGGTTGAGGCGTACCTGCCGACGCATATAGTGAGCGATCATCGCCGCGTTCAAGCCGAAGAGCCCAGCCATCACCAAGGTCAACCAGCCGCCTTCATGGACGAATACGATGCGCCCGTTCCAGAACACCTGGAAGGCGGTCATGAGCTTGAGCCAGGCGCTGAACTGCCGCTCGCCCAGGACGAACTTCAGGAGATGCGAGCTCGGCAGCAGCATCGCGAGCAGGATCACGAAAAGCGAGCCGGACACGGCGGCCGCCCATCCTTTCGGGTCCGAAAAAGTTTCCTTGAGCGCGTCACGCAGTCGCGCGAGCCGTATCGTCATTGAGGAAGATTCGTTTCACGACCCATGATAGCCCTGAGCCTGCGCCGAAGCAATATCGAGCGTCATACGCCCAGCATGGAACGGAGCTCCTCGGTCGGCGTCCAGGGCGGGTCGAAAGTGACCTCGATGTCGACCACGCGAAGGCCGAGCATCAGCAGAGCCTGCTTGAGCTCTCCGATCAGCTGAGGACCGAACGGGCACAGCGGCGTCGTGAACGTCATGCGCACATGCAGGATCTCCTCGTCCTCCGAAAGGTCGAAGCCGTAGATCAGCCCGAGCGTCCAGATGTCGATGCCGAGTTCCGGATCGATCTGATGCTTGAAGACTTCCGTGATCTTTTCTTTCATCGTCATATTCAGCCGCTCATGGCGTCATAGCCTTCCCTGCCGATCCGGTCGGCCAACTCCCTGCCGCCCTCGGCGACGATGGCGCCGCCCTTCATGACGTGCACGCGGTCGGGCGCGAGCGCTTCGAGCATCTTCGGGTTATGGCTGATGACCAGGATGCCGATGTCCGCTCCGCGCAGGCGCGCCAAGCCATCGGTCACGATCTTGAGCGCGTCGACGTCCAACCCCGAGTCGGTCTCGTCGAGCACGGCGTAAGAGGGCGAGAGCACCGAAAGCTGGAGGACTTCGGCGCGCTTCTTCTCGCCGCCGGAGAAGCCGACGTTCAGATGGCGGCGGGCGAAGAGCGGGTCGATCTTGAGGTCCTCCATCCGCGCCTGGAGCAGGGCATGGAATTCCAGCACCGAGAGCGGCGGCTGCTTCACGGCGTTGAAGGCCGTGCGCAGGAAGCTCGAAAGCGTCACCCCAGCGATCTCCGGCGTCGATTGCATCGAAAGGAAGAGCCCCGCCTTGGCGCGCTCGTGCGGCGCGGCACTGGTGATGTCCGCTTCGTCGAGGAGGATGCGGCCTTCCGCGATCTCGCAGCCCGGATGTCCGGCCAGGGCGTTGGCGAACGTCGACTTGCCCGAACCGTTCGGGCCCATCAGGGCGTGGACTTCGCCCTTCCTGATTTCCAAAGAGACGCCTTTGATGATTTCCTTGCCGCCGCGCTTCACGTGCAGGTCATCGATCTTGAGGGATGGCATACTCATTTCTTGCAGGCGAGCGCGGACTTAAGGGTGCGCAGCGAGAGCATGGCGCATTTCATCCGCATCGGCCCGACGTCGATGCCGAGCAGCCCGAGGATATCCTTCTCGTCGATAGCCATCACCTCGGCGAGCGGTCGGCCCTTGAGGCGTTCCGTCAGCATCGAGACGGAGGCCTGGCTGATGGCGCAGCCGTGGCCGTCGAACTTCACGTCCTGCACGCGGTCGCAGCCGTCCAGCTTGAGGAACAGCTCGATCGCGTCGCCGCACGAAGGGTTGAGCTCCTTCGCCTGCCTCGAGGCGCCTTCGATCCGGCCCGCATTGCGCGGGTTCTTGTTGTGGTCGAGGATGTTTTCCTGGTAGAGCTCGTCATTCATAGCTTGAGGACCGTTTTGGCCTTGAGGATGGCGTCGATGAGCGCATCGGCATCGCTCTCGTCATTATAAAGGTAGAAGCTGGCGCGTGTCGTGCCGGAGAGCCCCAGCCGGGCCATGAGCGGCATGGCGCAGTGGTGTCCGCCGCGGACGGCGACGCCTTCGCGGTCGAGCAGGGTCGCCAGGTCATGCGGATGCGCGCCTTCCACCGTGAAGGAGATCGCGCCGATGCGCTCCCCCGCTTTCGGGCCGACGATCTCCAGCCCCGGAATCTCCGAGAGCTTCCCGATCGCGTAGGCCGCGAGCGCGCGATCATGCGCTTCGATGCGCTCCATGCCGATGGCTTGCAGATAACCGACCGCCGCGCCGAGACCGATCACGCCGGCGACGTTCGGCGTCCCGGCTTCGAACTTCCAAGGCGCGTCGTTCCATGTCGAGGCTTCCGGTCTCACTTCGCGGATCATGTCGCCGCCGTACTGGGTCGGCTCCATCGCCTCGAGCAGGCCTTTCCTGCCCCAGAGGACGCCGACGCCGGTCGGCCCGAGCATCTTGTGCGCCGAGAACGCAAGGAAATCGCAGTCGAGCGTGCGGACATCGACCTTCATATGCGGGACGGACTGCGCGGCGTCGACGATCAGCTTCGCACCGACCGCATGCGCGAGCGAGGCGAGCTCCTTCACCGGATTGACCGTGCCGAGCGCGTTCGATGCGTGCGCCACCGAGACGATCCTGGTCTTCGGGCCGATCAGGGCCCGGGCGGCATCCATGTCGAGCGTGAACCCCTCCGTGAGCGGGATGAATTTCAGCGTGAAGCCGTGACGCTTGGCGGCTTCCTGCCAGGGAACCACGTCGGCATGATGCTCCATCTCGGTCAGCACCACCTCATCTCCAGGCTTCAGCTCCCGTCCGAGCGACGCCGCCAGCAGATTGAGGCTCGCGGTCGTGCCGGAAGTGAAGACGACCTCTTCCGGCGAAGAAGCGTTCAGGAACCCGGCGACGACCCCACGCGCCGCCTCGTAGCGCGCCGTCGCCTCCCCCGCCGTCTTGTACATGCCGCGATGCACGTTGGAGCGGCATTCCTTATAGTAGCCGTCCATCGCCTCGAGGACCGGCGTCGGCGTCAACGAGGAAGCGGCCGAATCCAAGTAGGCCCGCATGCCCATGGCATGGAGCGAAGGGAAATCCTTCAGGATGTCGGCGGGAAGTTTTTTCATATCAGGCGAGTTTGGCGGCGATCGTCTCGGCGAGAGAAGCGCGCAAGGCGTCGTCCGTGACGGCCGCGAGGAACGGCTCGATGAAGGCGTCGATGAGCAGTCGCTCGGCGGCGGCGCGGTCAAGGCCGCGCGACATCAGATAGAACAGCTTCTCCTTGTCGAGACGGCCGATCGAAGCGGCGTGGCCGCACTTCACGTCCTGGTTCTCGATCTCGAGGTTCGGCACCGCGTCGATCTCGGCGTCCTCCGAAAGCAGCAGCGTCTCCTCGCGCTGGAAACCGCTGCAGCCCGGCGCGTCCTTCTCGACGCGGACCAGGCCGCGGACGATCGCCTTGGCGCCGCCGGAGAGGAGCGCGCGCACCTTCAGGTCGGAAACGGTCCGCGGCGCCAGGTGTCGGATCTCGTGCCAGGCATCGTACCGCTGGCGGCCGGAGCCGATCAGGAGGCCGACCGAAGCGACCTCGGCGCCCTCGCCTTCGAGAAACGTCACCGAAGACGTCCTCGAGAACTCCGGCGAAAGGCAGGCGTCGATCCATTTCAGGCGGGCCCCTTTCGCCAGATGCGCCTCGCGACGGATCGATTCGAAGGCGGACTCGCCCGCGACGGAAAGATATTCCGCCGTCGCCCCTTCCCCGAGGACCAGTTCGACGCGCAGATCCCTGGCGGAGCGCGTCATCTCGACGAAACGCGCCCGGGAACCAGTGCCCATCGCGATCCTGAGCGACGCGCGGCCGGCCGGGGCTTCGAGCACGATCAGTCCGGCATCCTCTCCCGCCGGGATGTCGAAAGATTTCGGCGCGACCTCAAGCAGGCCGGAAGGGTCGAAGCCTTCGGGCGCCTCCGGCATGAAGATGCCGATGCCGTATTTGAGGAGTCTCATCGCCATATCAGCCGACGGAACCTTCCATTTCGAGCTCGATCAGCTTATTGAGCTCCACCGCGTATTCGAGCGGAAGGGATTTCACGATCGGCTCGACGAAGCCGCTCACGATCATACGCATGGCCGCCTCCTGGGTGAGCCCGCGCGACATCAGGTAGAAGAGCTCCTCTTCGCCGATCTTGCCGACCGTCGCCTCGTGCGCCACCTCGACCTTGTCGGTCGTGACTTTCATCGAAGGGTAGGTGTTGGAGACGGACCCGGCGTCGATGAGCAGCGCGTCGCAGGTGACGCTCGACGTGGAATCCACGGCCGCAGCGGTCGCGCTGACGTAGCCGCGGTACGAGGAGACGCCGCCGCCTTTCGAGATGCTCTTGGCGCGGATGGTGCTCGTGGTGCGCGGCGCGGCATGGATGACTTTCGAGCCGGTGTCCTGGTTCTGTCCGGGGCCGGCGAATGCCACGCCCAAGGAATGCGACTGCGCGCGCTCGCCCCGCAGGATGGAGCAGGGGTAAAGCATGGTGACGCCCGAACCCATGTTGCCGTTCACCCATTCCACCACGCCGTCCTCGTCGACCACGGCGCGCTTGGTGTTCAGGTTGTAGGTGTTCTTGCTCCAGTTCTCGACGCTCGAATAGCGGATACGCGCGCCCTTCAGCACGTGCAGTTCCACGCAACCGGCATGGATCGAGCTGGCGTTGTAGCGCGGCGCCGAACAGCCTTCGATGTATTGGATCTCGGAACCTTCGTCGGCGATGATGAGCGTGTGCTCGAACTGGCCGCCGCGTTCGGCGTTCATGCGGAAATAGGCCTGGAGCGGCACGTTCACCTTCACGCCCTTCGGCACGTAGATGAAGGTGCCGCCGCTCCAGACGGCGGCGTGCATCATGATGAACTTGTGGTCGTGCGGCGGGATGCAATCGGTCATGAAGTAGCGTTTCACCAGTTCCGGATACTTCTGCACCGCCACGTCCATGTTCTCGAAGATCACGCCCTTGTCTTCCCATTCCTTCTTGAGGTTGTGGTAGACGACTTCGGAGTCGTACTGCGCGCCGACGCCCGAAAGCGCGTGGCGTTCCGCCTCCGGGATGCCGAGCTTCTCGAAGGTCTCGCGGATCTTGTCCGGCACCGTGGCCCAGGACTGCGACTCTTCGGCATCCGGGCGCACGAAATATGTGATCTGATCGAGGTCGAGCGCGGAGAGGTCCGGTCCCCACGAAGGGTTGGGCGTGCGCTTGTACATCGCGTACGCTTTCAGCCGCAGCTCCAGCATCCACTCCGGCTCACCCTTGGACGCCGAAATCTCCCGAACGACCTCTTCGGTCAATCCGAGCGCGGAGGCGTGGCGCGTCACGCCGGTGGCGGCCTTGTCGTAGACGTCGCGGAAGTCCGTAGCGGGCATATCAGGCGAGTTCCGCCATCGAGGTGTTCATCAAGGTCGCCATCACTTGGCCCTGCACCTTGGTGATGATGCTCAAGTCCGCGTGTCCGTGGGCATGCGCCGTGCAGGCGTCGATGTCCATCGGCCCTTCCACGGCGTGCAGCACCTCCGCCACGGTGATGGCTTTCGCCGCCCGCCGCAGCCGATACCCGCCGGCCGCGCCGCGCACGCCTTCGACCAACCCCGCTTTCCGAAGCCCACCGGCCACCTGCTCCAGGAACTTGCGGGACGCCCCGGTCTTTTTGGAGACCGCCTCAAGCGAAACCAGCTCCCCCGGGTGGAGAGCGAGTTCGGAAACGAGGATCAAACCGAGTTCGGCCTGCCGAGTGACCTTCAAGAGGGACTTCATTCAATTCCTAGTATCTTACTGGGAATTGATATCACACCTATAGAAGAGGGTCAAGTCCGAGAGTCAGGGTTGACAAATGGTCAGATTACTGCTAGAGTGGGCCGTTACGAAAACTCTCAATCGACGACCCTCCAACAACAAGGAGATCACGATGAACCAAGAGGCCATCGACGGGATCCTCAACCAGCTCATTCGCTACGTCCATCCCAACTACCGCTCGATTCACCCGGAGGTGTTCGGCAGCCCCAAGGCGACCGATCTCCAGTTGACGAAGGACGGTTTCATGGTCATGTTCAACGGAGGCTCCATCGAGCTCCATAAGTCCCCCTGGACGGGGCGCCCGCTGCATCTCACCTGCCGATGCGAAACGTCCCTGGGGACGGACGAGGCGACCCAGCAGATGCACTGGATCCTCCTGCCGCTCTACGAGCGGGTGGTCGACCACCTGTTGTCCGCCTGACCGCACCCACGACGCAAAGAGCACCCCTCGCTCTCGTCCGGGTGCTCTTTGTTTTCAGGGGTTTAGGACGCCAGCACGTTCGCTTCACGCAATTCCGCCCGCAACTCCCCTACCGACTTCTGGACGACGCGGTCGGTATGATCCATCAATTCATGCCTCATTTCGTTCAATTCAACCTTTGTCGCCATCTCGTCGAAACGCGCATCGACCCCATCAAAACCATCTTTCACGACCAAAAGGATCGTCTCGGTGATCGCCGCGGTCTGGATCTCATTATTCGCCTTGATCTTCTCATCCACGATCGTGCCGATGGCGTGGAGATCGTCGGTGGAAAGCATGCCCATATGGGTTAAGGATATGACGGCGTCCTGCCCGATGTCGACTGCGGATGTCAAGGCGGTACGGAGGACATTGACAAAACCGCCTTTTCGTGCTATCTTTAGACGTCCGATAATTCCTGCCCGTATGGGGAGGTCGGCCGCAAGGCTCAGGGGTCGTTTCTGCCCATTCAGAGACATGTTCCTGCCAGGAGGTGCCGTATGGCACGAAATCAGCTTCACTATATAGTTGAGGGCCCTTCGAAGCACGATCTCTTCGTTTCCCTCGGCTATGGGACGACGGAGACGCAGATTCGCGTGCGCTTCGGGATTACGATGGACCCGAATCGCATGATCAGCGGCGCGACCGTGCACGAGGTGCGCATCACCGGTCTCACGCGCGAAGACGGGTCCGGCGAAAGTTGGCTCGTGCGCGGCTACATCCGCATGCGGCCCGGGGGTCAAGAGTTCGAATGCTCCGGCTGCTACTGCATCCGAGACCGCAGCGGGTACCTCACCCTCCGGTAAATCTCGAGCGCCCGTGACGAAAAGAGCACACCTCGTTCTCGCGTCCGGGTGCTCTTTGTTTTCAGCCGACCCCATGTCCGTGATCGATCGCCGTAAAATATGCCTGAAATAGCAACGCCCACGAACGAGATCGTGGGCGGTGGCGGAGGGTTGAGCCGGGACGGATCGATCATCGAGCCGTCCCGCGACAGCGAGCAGCCGCGCGGCGGCTGCTAGCTGCCGTCGCCGGTGTGGCTGGTCGCGGTGGTGGACGGGTTCATGGTGATAGTCGCGTCGGCGTGGAAGGGGCTGTTGGGCGGTCCGGTCATCCTGTACCTCCTGGGTCGTCGAGGATTTCGTCGCACACCCGGAATGGGTGTCGTTCGACATGCACGCTATCATGTCTCGTGACCGCTGTCAAGACCCTGCCGAATCTTGCCTGATTTCAGCCAATCGGCTATAGTGGCCAGCGTACATAACTCTCCTGACCCCTCCCGACCCAAAAAGAGGGGGAAAACCGCCAATGCGCATCCATCCCAAAAAGTTCCACCGTCCCGTCGAAACGGCCCCGCTGTACCGGGCGAACCAGCAGATCCTCGCGCCCGAAGTCCGCGTCATCGACGAGAACGGCGTCAACCTGGGCGTCCTCTCCACGATGCAGGCCGTCGGCATCGCGCAGGAACGCGGGTATGACCTGGTGGAAGTCGATCCTCGGCCCCAGCCGCCGATCGCCAAGATCCTCAACCTCGGACAGTTCAAATACGAGCGCGAGCGCGAGATGCGCAAGCAGAAGGCCAAGGCCAAGCAGGTGGAAGTCAAAGGCATCCGCCTCTCCCCCCGCATCGGCGCCCACGACCTGGAGACCCGCATGCGCCTGGCCGAGAAGTTCCTGGACGAGGGCGACAAGCTCCGGATCGAGATCATCCTGCGCGGGCGCGAAAAGGCCCACGCCGAGCTGGCCAAGGGCGTCATCGCGGGCTTCGTGCGGCAGCTCCAGCAGAAGTTCCCCCTGACGACCGAGCAGCCGATCCAGGCCCAGGGCGGCCAGTTGACAACCATCGTGGGAAAGAAGTAAGCTTGACCGGCATTTTCAACGGTCAATCATCACGCATCTATGAAAGCAAAGACGAAGAAAGCCTTCGCCAAGCGCATCAAGGTGACCAAGAACGGCAAGCTGCTCAAGCGGCACGCCGGGCAGGACCACTTCAACGCGCGCGATACCGGCAAGGTCACGAAGAAGAAGCGCCGGGACACGAACATGTCCGAATCCTACCGGCACTCCTTGAAGAGCCTGCTCCCTAACCACGACGTCTGATATGCCGCGCGTCAAACGAGGAAAAGTCCGCGCCCGCAAGCGAGCCCGCATCCTGAAGAAGACCAAGGGAATGATGTGGGGCCGCAAGAGCAAGATCAAGCTGGCCAAGACCGCCGCCACCAAGGCCGGCGCCTACGCCTACCGCGACCGCCGCAACAAGAAGCGCGCGTTCCGGAGCCTCTGGCTGATCCGCCTCAATGCCGGTCTCCACGAGAATGGCCTGAGCTACAGCAAGTTCGCCGCAATGCTCAAGAAAGCCAACATCGCCCTCGACCGCAAGGTCCTGGCCGACCTGGCCGCCAATCATCCGGCCGTCTTCAAGGCCTTAGTCGAGACGACCGTCAAGCTGGCCGCAAAATAAGCCCGAACAGGAAAGTCAGGATGCCGATGCGCGTCTTGACTTTTTTGGTTTTTCATGGGATGCTGCCGTGTCCCCTTTCGTAAGGGGTCCCGGCTTCACGCAAGCCGTGCCCCGTCCTTTCGACACGAACAACCCCACAGAGGAGTGTAGACATGGATGCCCAAGGGACTGACCAGCAGAAGCTCCTTGCATTCGCTCAAGAGAACCGTCGGCTCCGACACAATCTCGAGCAGAGCAAAAAGGACGCAGCCAAAGCTGCCGAAGCAGCGCTCCAAGAGGCGGAGCGGCATGCGGCGGAACGCGCTGCCGATCGGGCAGCCCTGGAAGAGACCTTCAAAGCGGCGCTCCGGGAAGCGGAGGAGCGGCATGCGGCAGAACGCGCTGCCGATCGGGCAGCCCTGGAAGCCTCCTCAAGGGAGCTGAATCTGCTCAGAGTGGCGTTGATGAAAGAAGAGCTGGCTCGTGCCAAGGCCGAAGTGGAGGCCGCGCACATGAAGGGCTTCGAGCGTTTCAAGGAGGAAATGCTGGAGGCCTTCTCGCAGCCGCCTGAGAAAGCAGGACTTGCTGCCGAACGCGGTACCCCGAAGCCGCAGGTCAACTGCGTCTGCTGCGGTCTGCCGGCGACCGGGAATGTCGATGGCTACTGGTTCAAGCCGGAGCACTGGGGAGGCAGGACGCCTGTCCAAGTAGATCCGATTCCCCTCTGCGACCTTGCGTTGCACGCAGACGCCGTGTTCGAAGCGGTCTTCACGCCGGAAACTCGGGAGAAGATCGTGGGGTCTCCGCAAAACGCCGACGAGTTGAAGCAGGCGTTTCGACCGCTCCCCTGACAGCCCGAACGCAAGACCCGACCCGCGTCATCTGACGCAGGCCGGGTCGTTTTCTTTTCCTTCAAAGCGGGATCGATTCCGGTACGCTGACGAAACCTTGCTCCGGAACCCCGGCCCAGCGATAGAGCGTCTCATCGGCCCAAGCGTAGCCCTGACGCTGCCCGTCGAGCCCGTAGGCCGCGAACAACGGACGACCGCCGTACTCGCGGCTCAGGGGGTCGAACGCCACGTATCCGACCATGGCGCCGGTCGTATCGGCCACCGCCCGGCAACGGATCAATCGCCCGTTCTTCCCTCGGCAGAGCATGCGGGCAGGGCGCTTGCCGCGCGGCGCGGCACGGAAAAGCCGTCCGATCGGAAGCCGGTCGAAGCGCAGCGGCGGAGGCTGCAGGCCGAGCGCTTCCGCGAACGAGACGCGGACGACGGCTGGGTGTGCCTTGACGACTCCAGACGCGAACTCGGCCGCGACTTGCGCATCCCGGTGCAAACGAGGGTCCACCGCGAGACGTTCGAGCTCGCCGGCGGCATCTGCCGCCGTCAGGTGGGCGAAACGTTCGACCCAGGCTTCAGGCAAGATCAGGCCGAGGAGAGGTGCCGGAGAAGTCCTGATGGATCGACGGCGCACGATGGCGGTGCTCAAGACGGCTCCGATGGCGCTGGCTCCGAAAAGACGGTCCTCATCGCCTTCAAGGACGCCGAAAATCTCCGACCGAAGCCTGTTGCGGGCTTTCATCTCTTCGGCCAAAAGGTTGAGGGCAGACGGTGCTGCCGGCACCTCCGAACGACGGACAGACAAGGACGCCCGCGCCGCGGACCCAAGGAGGACCGGGAGATCGTCACGGACCCCTTGCCGGGCCTGACCGGTCAGGACGGCCGAAGCCTTGATCGCTTCGAGCGCGGCATCCCGCCGATCCTTGCCGATGCCCTGCGCGTTCCAGGCGAACTCCCGGAGCAGCGGGCGCAGCGCCCGTTCCCAAACCGCCGAGCCTCCCCTCTCGTGACGCAAAGCCACGGCCGCCGAGCCCCTGAGTTCTTCCTGCGCCTTCAGGACCCCGGGCGAACCGACTTCCCGAAACGCGGTCGCCAGCGCCCGTGCCGCCTCGGCGCCATCGAGCAGGCCTCGGCGCTCGCCATGACCGTCCCGCCACGCACGCACAGACAGGCTGCCGACGCACCGAAGCGCATCCCCCTCGTGCAACAGCGCGGAAGCGGCCGCCGCGCGCCCGTGCCAATCGCCTTTCAGGAACGCCAGCCTGGTCGAGACCGGAACGGGAGAAGACGCCTGAAGCAGGCTTGCGGCACGGACCGCGACTTTATCGCGGGCGCTCCTGTCCAAAGCGAAGCGGCGCTCCGTTTCCGCGAGCCGGTCCACGATCGAACGGAAAGCGGATACGGCCTCCGCGCGGTCCGATGCGAGGTCCAGGCGTTCGAGCTCGTCATCCAGCAAATGACGGCGCAGATCCGATGCCTTCATGACAGATGCAGTTCGGCGCGCAATGCGGTAGCCCGTTCAAGACACTCGCGTCCGAACGCTTCAAGCGCCTGCCGGACGCGCGCCTCGGCGTCCGGAACGCGCACGTCGAAGAAGGCCGCCAGCTCCTCTTCCGTGGCGTCCTCCGCCGCCAACTGCCGGAAGGCCTGCAGCGAATGCGGATCGACGGCCTGCATCAGTTCCAGGCCGATGCGACGTTCGGCTTCGGCCGTAAGCGTCTCGACCGCCTCAGCCCGCTCTACGCCGCCCGCATGCGCGAAACCTGCCTTGGCCAGCAAGGTCTCCACGTACGCGCGCACCGGATCGTGCGCCAATTTGGAGATGAACGGCAGCTCCTCCATACCATGACAGTATAAGGCAAAAAGACCGAGGAATGAAGCCCCCCGAGGCCCCCTTGTCTTCCTGGAGCCCCTATGCTACATTAAGCCAGTCAAAAAATGGGCCAGTAGCGAAGCCCGGTTATCGCGTCTCCCTGTCACGGAGAAGGTCGCGGGTTCGAATCCCGTCTGGCCCGCCAGCAAAAACACCTCTCACTTGAGAGGTGTTTTTGTACGGAATCGCGCCGGGAGGTTTGGGGGCGACCGTATGTCTAATCATGTTATAATGAATCCGATATGAGCCTCGTCTTCTTCCTCAACATCCTCGGCCCCGCGCTCGCCTCGACGCTTCTCACCTGGACGATTTTCGCCCCTCAAGAGATTCGGCCCCTTTGGCCCATCTTCATCGCGTTTCCTCTTACGATCGGATTGACGGTATTGGGTCAGAAACTGACGAAGCGCTATTTTTCCCACAACGCCACCGCACGGGTCATAGGCCGCATGGCGCTGTATGCCGGACTCGCCACAGGACCCATCGTCTTTTTCTTTGGAAGGTAGCGCCTTCCTCGCATGATAGGCCGCCGCGTTCGCCCCATCATCTTCTGTCTCGTCGCCGTCGTCTGCATCGGCATCTTGATGGCGTCCTGCAATGCCCTCATCCTGGAGCGGTCGAAGCCGTACATCTTCCGTTCCGTCGCGGAAACGCCGACGCGCTCCACGATCATCGTCCTCGGGGCGCGTGTCTACCCGAAAGGCGGCCTGAGCCCCATGCTTTCCGATCGCCTGCGCACGGCGCTCGACCTGTATCGCCGCGGGAAAGCGCCGCGATTCCTCTTGAGCGGCGACCATGGGACGAAGGCCTACGACGAGGTGAACGCCATGAAGGATTTCCTGTTGTCGGAAGGCGTGCCCGGAGAGGACATCTTCCTCGACCATGCCGGATTCGACACGTATGACAGCATGTATCGAGCCCATGCGATCTTTCATGCGGATTCCGTCGTCATCGTGACGCAGGCGTTCCACCTGCCGCGCGCGGTCTATCTCGCGAGAGCGCTTGGCCTCGATGCCGTCGGCGTACCCGCGGACCGTCAAGCGTACGCGCACCTGTTTTATAATCGAGCGCGAGAACTGCCGTCGCGCGTGAAAGCCTGTCTGGACGTGGCATTGCGCGCCAGGCCGAAATATCTCGGCGAGGCCATCCCGATCACCGGTGACGCCTTCAAGAGTTGGGACAAGAGGTAGGTAATCGACCGCGGGGCCTGGCCACCTTGTCAAGCTTCATCTTTTGGACTAGGCTGCCGGAATGACCGCTCCTTCAATCACGATCGCCACCTACAACATCCTTGCGAAGGCGTATGCCGCACCCAACCGCTACCCGAACTGCGCTCCGTCGGTCCTCGCGCCGAAAGGACGACTCCCGACGCTCATCGGACGCGTGATCGGCTTGGACGCGGACGTCCTCTGCATCCAGGAATGTGAAGAGGCCGTGTTCGCCCGCATCCAGGCGCGCCTTGGATCAGGATACGATGGCCGCTGGGTCCGGAAGACCGGCGGGCAACCCGATGGCTGCGCGACCTTCGTACGCTTGCCATGGAAGTGTCACGCATGGCGCGAGATCCTGTTCCATGACAAGCCTGCGCCCAAACCCTCGGGTCACGTGGCGCTCATCGCCGAACTTTCGCGCGATGGGCACCGGCTGACGGTCGCGAACGCGCATCTGCGCTGGGCACCGGATGACGCGCCGCCCGATGAGCGGCCCGGACTGTCGCAAGCTCGGCAACTCCTTGAAGCGTTCGCCAAGCACCCGAGCCCCTACGTCGTCTGCGGAGACTTCAACGCTGAGCCCGGCAGCGAAGTCCTGGAACTCTTCGGAGTGTACGGCTTCAGTGATGCACATGATCCCGCGGTCATGACCTGCAATCCCGACGGTCGCGCCAAGAAAGTCGACTTCCTGCTGCACTCTCGAGGCCTGACCGCGCATCCACGACCGGCTCTGGCAGTGACCGACGTCACGCCGCTGCCTTCGTCGACCGAGCCGTCCGACCACATCCCTCTCGTCGCGAAGTTCCTCATCCGAGGCTGATAAGCTCCCCTGCGCCCACCGGAAACGGTGGGCGCTGTTTCATTCCAACACACGGCCGCAGCCTTGACGTTCGGCTGTTCATGATATATTTTTCGGTCATCCCCTCGAGCCTGAGGCTTAGGGGTTTTCTGTTCCCTTGCTACGGAGGTTCAAAGCGGGCACGGCATGCCCGGAAAGAGCTTACGCAAGATCTTATCTTCGTTCATTGAAACCGCAACCGAAACAGAGAGGTCATCGTGCAGAATACGCAGCGATCCAGTCACGGCCTGTCGCGATTCCTGATCGCGCTGGCATTCATCATCCTCCCGTTGAGCGCCTGCTCGACGGGCGGAGAGTCCACGCCCGACGCCGGCGCTTCCGTCAGCGTCTCCTCCCAAGCGCTGGCAGGCGCCTGCACGCCGGTTCCCAACGGGAACAAGGCCTGGTGGACGTGCAACGGCACGCCCGCCCAGTCCCGAGGCTCCCTGCCGCTGGTCTTCGACGGGGAGTTCACGCCCGGCAAGGTCGTGCAGGCCTGCCGCTTCGATGGCGTGGGCTACGCGACGCTCGGGACTTCCCCGTTCAACGTCATCGAGCTCGCCAACACGTCTGACTTCGGCTTCCTGCTCTACGTGCAGAGGGGGCCTGGCACGGGCGAGCAGTCCATCATGGACAACAGCGCGCCGAACCGGCACTTCGAGTTCTATGTCGATGCTGCAGGCCACGTCGTCTACTCGGTCAACTCGAACCCACCCGTCTCGCTCACGAGTACATCTGTCATCACGGACGGACAATGGCACCAAGTGGGGCTCAATCATCAGAAGACGACCACGCTGAACGGCAATCCGGCCGGCCCGGCCTCGCTCTACATCGACGGGGCGCTCGACACGACCGTTCCGGTCATGGAGTACCAGACGAACGCCACGAAGACGAGCGTCAACAGCTTCGCCTTCAACCGGCGTTCCGCTCCGGGCATCGACCTGGACGAGATCTACATCGGCCGCATGTTGACGCCGGAGACCATCTCCAGCATCTACGCGTCCGGCGCGCTCGGCATGTGCCGGCTCTCATCCATGACCACCTGCGGCAACGGGGTGGTCGAGAATACCGGCGTCGGTGCCGGCGAGGAGTGCGACGACGGCAACCTGAACGATGGCGACGGATGCAACTCCGTCTGCCAGATCGAACGTACGGGCATCGGCCACCTCATCAACCGCTGGCGGCTGGATGACCATTCGGCCGTCCTGCACGATCGGGACACGCCCACGAGCCTACTGCCGCTGGGGCCGAACGGCTCAGACTTCTCGAACAACGTCTGGGGTCCGGGCCTCTCGCCCGAATTCGCCTTCGCTGCCGGTTCCACGGCGGTCGGCACGCCCTCCTTCAGCACCAACACTTCGCCACCGGGCATTCCCGACCGTCGGGAAAACCACTTCGGGCAGGGACCGTTCACGCTGGCCCTCTGGGTCAACGTGGGGGCGACCGCTTCCGGCAGCTGGAACTGGGTGAACAAGACCGCGTTCCTTTCGCCGAGCGTACCGCGCCCCTCCGATGGCGCGCGGTGCTGCGGCGACATCCTGCTCAGCCGCACGGCCCCGACCGCGACGACGCCGGAGAGCATCAAGTTCCTGGCGGGAGCATCCGGTCTCGACGACGTGTCGACGGCCGTCCCGCTTACGGGAGCAGGATGGAAGCACCTTGCCGCGGTGAGAGAGGCCGACGGCACGCTCAAGCTCTACGTGGACTGCACGTTGGTCGCCTCGCGCAGTCACGTCGGTCCGATCACGGACGTCTCCAATCAGAATGGGGCGATCCTAGCCTCCGGGCCCGCCAGCCAGATGCAGGACTACCAAGTCTTCAATGCGGCACTGACACCGACCCAGATCTGTCTTGCGAAGGATCGCCTCTATACCGCCGATACGGACGGTGACGGCGTGCGCGACGGCGTCGACAACTGCCGCACCGTCGCGAACGCTTCCCAGACTGATGGCGACGGCGACGGCGTCGGGGACGCATGCGACGTCTGTCCCTCGGTTCCCGATCCTACCCAAGCCGACGCCGACCACGACGACATCGGGGACGCATGCGACGCATGCCCCTACGATGCCCTCAACGACGCCGATGGCGATCTCGTCTGCGGTAACGCGGACAATTGCTCGACGGTCTTCAATCCGCTCCAGGAAGATGCCGATGACGACGGCATCGGGGACGCGTGCGACGCGTGTCCGCTTGATGCATGGAACGACATCGATCTCGATGGCGTCTGCGCGCCTGACGACGTCTGCATGCTCGACCCCGCCAAGACGTCACCCGGCCAATGCGGCTGCGGCGTGCGGGATACCGACACGGACGGCGACGGCGTCGCTGACTGCATCGATGCCTGCCGGCACGATGCCCTCAACGACGCCGATGGCGATCTCGTCTGCGGCGACGTGGACAATTGCCCTACGGTCTTCAATCCGGACCAGGCCGACGCCGATCACGACGGCGTGGGCGACGCCTGCACCGGACCGTAGCGAGAAGGACTCAGGCCCGCACGACAGTGCGGGCTTTTTTGACCGTCAAAAGACCCTCAATGCCCGTCGATCAACGAAGTATCCGGGTCTTCTGAAGCGATGAGCGGATGATCCGGAAATCCTCTTCAGAGATCCCGTTTCCCGTCAAGTCCAGGAACTCAAGGCCGGTGAGTTGGCTTAATTCATGCGGCAATCCGGTCAGCCGGTTATGGGAGAGGTCGAGGAACCGAAGCGCTTTCAATTGGCCGATTTCCGCGGGCACGCCCGTCATCGCATTATCGCTGGCATCGAGGGATCGCAGCGATTGCAGGCGACGTATTTCGGCGGGCAAAGCGCCAGTCAAGCGGTTGCCGGAGAGGTCCACTGCCACGAGATCCGTGCGTGAAAAGACGTCTTTCGGGACGGAAGTCAATCTCATGCCATGCAAATCCAGCCGCCGGTCATCGGACGTGGCTGCCTGCGGGACGGATGTGTTCACGAGACCGTTCGGATGGGCGCCGTTCGCGCAACCGGCACCGAGAAAAAACGGCAGCGTGAACGCCAAGAGCAGCACGGGATTCTTCATATGCCCATGATAACACGTATGGACCTTTTCAAGGACTCTCAGGCGCGAACAGTTCGGCCGGGAACATCCGGGATGCCTTGACCGTACGGTCCGGGAAAAGCAGCAGGTATTCAAAGTCATAATACGGCAGCAGTTCCCCCGGCGGGACGAAGAACAGCGCCGTCGCGAGCGCATCGGCCTTGAGGGTCGTCTTCGCGACCGTCCAGACGGCATCCAAATGCCGCGGCGACTCCAAGGTGCGGGGGTCCATGATGTGATGGAAACGGTCCCAAGCCCGACGGCTCCCCGACGAACCGCAGATGCTGGCCTCGCCGATCTCGGCCACTCCGACCGCTTTCGCGTGATCCCCAGGATCCTCCAGGCCGACCCGCAGCCGCCGACCGGTCGGGTCGCGGTGGCGGATGTCGCCGCCGGCATCGATGACGTATGCGCGGATACCGTCATCCTCAAGCATCGCGCCGATGATGTCGATCAAGTACCCCTTGCCGACCGCACCGAAATCGAGCAGGGCAGGCCGTTTCAGGACGAGCTTCGGGAAGTCGTATGCCAGCACCTCATCCCAGGCCGGCGGCGTATGGAGCGGCCCCGGCTTGAGCGAGTAGGCGGCGTCATATCCGGCATCGGAGAGCAGCTGCCCGACGAGCGGCGTCATCGCCCCCTTCGTGATGTCATAGAGGTGCTTGTAGAGGGTGAGCATCGGTTCGGCATCGGCAGGCAGGTCATAGACCCCTGAGCGCCGCGCCATCTCCGAAACCATCGAGTCCGGCCGGAAACGGGAGTAGTCTTTATCGAAGGTGCTGATGCGATCCAAAAGCCGACGACGCAGGTCTTGCCTTGCGTCGTCGGTCATAGGCCCATCGAAATCGATCCGCCATCGCGTACCGATGGCTTCGAACGCGATCGTCTCGGGCATGCGCGCTTCAGGCTTTGGCCTGCGCCTTGATCTTGGAGACGGCGTCGTTGAAACCCATGGGGGTAAGCGACGCTCCGGACACCTTGTCCAGCTGGAGGCTGGCGATATCCTTGCCGACGACGAGCGGCTTGTAGTTGGCGGCGAACATGTCCATGTACCGACCGGACATCATCACGCGCGGCGTGCCTTGGAACTGGCTGTCGACGACGACGCCCTTCTTGAGGGTCAATGTGACGGTGACGCTCTCCGGACCGACGTGGGTGCCGTAGTCACCTTCCGCCGTATAGGTACCGTCCTTGTATGAAGTCTTACCGTCCGTAGCGGGAGCGGGAACCGGCGGCTTCGCGAGCGGAGGCTCCCCCACGAAAGGCGACGGGTTCTTGGTCGGCGGTTCGGTGGATGGCGTGGGCGTCGGCGGCGCGACGGGCGGCCGCTGCGTCGTGTCTGTCGAAGGAGGATTCGTCACGGGCGTCTCGGTCTGCGTCGCGCATCCGGCTCCGAGCGTGACCAATACGACTGATGCGCCAAAAAGTCCTGCGACGAGCTTCGGACGTTTCTTTTTTTCCATATCTTCCTGTTTCCTCGATGGATAGCGACTTATTGCTCTTAAAGCTTATTTTCAAAATGGGCCATTGTCAACTCGATGAAGACGGCGCCCATTATCCCATACGATCCGACCGGTGTTTCGGGTGCACTTCCGCATGCGGCTGCCGGCCGGTAGAATGGAGGCATGACCTTCCTGCATTTCCAATGCCTCAAAGACGCCCCGGACCGGCAGGTCGAAATCGATTCGATCCTGGCCGGAGCCGGACTGCCGGACGCGTCACTCAAGACGATACGTCCGTTCGAAGCCGCCGTCACGCCCGAAATCCTCTATGGCATCGACGGGTTGATCATCGGTGGCGCCGGTTGGTCGGCTTTTGACGACATCCCTTATTATCAAGAGTTCCTGGAGGTCTTGCGGGCGGCGCGAGAAAAGCATGTTCCCATCCTCGGCATCTGTTTCGGAGCGCAGACGCTGGCGCACCTGTTCGGAGGTGTCGTCGTCCGGGATGACGCCAACGCGGAATACGGATCCATCGAGGTCACATGCGAACCGGCCGCTTCGCAAGACCCGATGTTCTCCGACATGCCGGCCGATTTTACCGCCCAGTCTTGGCACCATGATCGCATCGCCGTCCTGCCCACGGACGCATTGCCGCTGGCACACAGTCGAAGTGGCGCCGTTCTCCAAGCTTTCAGCTTCCCAGGCGAACGCATCTGGGGCGTCCAGTTCCATCCGGAACGGACCGCCGCCACCTTTGAACGGCTGCTCGGACAACGCCCCGCACCGGACGCGGACCATCCGATCGAAACCATCCGCGCTTCGCTCAAGCCCTCCCCCGACGCGACGGCACTCCTGGCACGTTTCGTCCGTCTGGCTGCAGATTCTCGATAGCCATCATCTTTTCGGAAGGAAAAGACCGATCGATGTACGATCGGTCAGTCGTCATACTCTCCACCGTCCATGATGGCCATGGACATGGCACGCTCTCGCTCAAGATCGATGGGTCTGCGGAAACCTGTGGCGACGTCATACGTCTCACGGCCCGCTGCGCTGCAGAGTTCGAAAAGCGTGTCGGTCAGATGGCGTCCAAGCCTCCTGATCCCATCGAACCGTTCGTCCGGAGAGACGACGACGCCATCCTGGCGACGGACGATGTGCCAGCAGCCGCTCTTCCTTGCAATCGCGTAGGGATTCTCATCGTTGTCCAGGATATCATCATAGACTCCACCAGAGATCGGCTTGCCGTCCGTACCGATCAGGAAGAGACCTTCCGGCCCGCGCACCCAAGCCCGTCCTTGGAAGAAATCAAATGCCTCCGAATAACTTCTGGCTCCGGACCAGGCGCGGCGGCCTTGCGCCGTCAGGAACACGTCCGCTCCGCCGATACGGACCAAGGAGAATCCGTCGAAGAAGTCGCTGGCGCGCGTGATGCCGAGCGGGCCGATAAGCCGCCCGTCCGCCCGCAACAATCTCCATCCATCCCGCTTGCCTCTTCGCTTCCGTACCCAACGCACATCTTCATGCGGTTCGGGCCTGATCTCTTCGAACGGGCCGATGATGCGGCCGTCGGGAATGACGGCACACGCAAGATCGACATCCTTGTCCCGATACCCGACCCAAACGATCTTGCCCGGGCCATCCTTGTGGTGTTTCCGATTACCTCGAAGGAGCGTCTCTCCGATCGCGCGGCCGCGCACGTCGATGATCCGATCCGTATCGAAACGATCCACGACCAAGGCGATAGGCAGTCCTCGGTAAAGCCATACCTCGACATACGGACCGCCGAGCCTCTTGCCTTCGGCATCGAAGTGATGCCACTCACGGCACCGTCGCTCGATGAACCGTGTCCCGCCGAACCTTCTCCCGGCCGAATATCTGATCATCGGATGACCATCCATGAAGGACCTTCCTTTCCGAAAGACAGGCTCAAACTAGCAGGGTGCGGCGCGCGCGTCAACGGGACTTCAAACGAAAGACCAGCCCGGAGGCTGGCCCTTCACGTATCCTCACTTGCCCGTCGCCCAGGCCTTGAGGGATTCGTAGTCGGTCGCGCCGCAGATCCGGGCGCCGGTCTCCTCGTTGACGAAGAAAGGCACGCCGCCGCAGGCGTTCCCGGCGTCATGCGCCGCGCGCGCCTTCTCGTTAGCCTCGTCATGCCAGGTCTCCATCTTCTGGACGGTGACGCCGAGCTCCTTCTCGAGCCGTTCGACCAGCGGCATCATCCGGACGCAATGCGGGCACTCGGTCCCGTAGAATTCGAGCAAAGCCATATCGGAAGGTTTATTTTCGACCCCTTGACTCTAGCACACGGAGCCGCTAGGTTGGAAGCACACCCCATACCGACGGAGGACCGCATGGCGACGGAGGATCTTTTCCGGAGATTCGTACGATACAGCGAACCTGGCGACCGCAGCCTCTATCTGACGAGCGTCGGGTACTCGCTCTTCCACCTGTACCTGATGTGGTCGGCGTTCGCGCACCATGGCCACGCGCCGCCGTACGCGTTCGTCACCGCGCATATGGTCTTCGTCGGTGTCCTGTACACCCTGCCGAAGGAGATCCAGCGCTGGCAGCGCGTGCCGAAACCGCCCACGACCAAGCCCAAGGCCGGGCACCTGCTCGTCTTCCTCTGGTTCTGGAGCTTCGTGGCGATGGGGCTCGGAGAACACGCCTGGGGAGAATCCGGGTATCGCATTCCGGATGGCATGACCGAAATGACGTGCTTCCTCGTGGCCGGACTCGGCCTCACGAACATGTCGAAGAGAAGGCATCTCGACAAGCACGCCAAACGAACGCCCGACGAGCCGTCCGCCTAGCGGGACGGTTTTTTCATGATTTCGCGGCCGGCAGCTTGACCGTGAAGGTCGTGCGCTCGCCTTCGACGCTCTCGAAGGAAATCAAGCCGTTCATGCCGTCGACCAGGCGCTTGGTGATGAACAGCCCCAGGCCGCTGCCTTCGATGCCCGAGGTGTTCTTGGCGCGCCAGAACTTCTCGAACAGGTGATGCTGCTCCTGCGCCGGAATGCCGGGCCCGTCGTCGGTCACCTGATACTGAAGGAAAGGATCATCCTGGCCGATCAGGATCGTCACGTGACCGCCCTTCTTGTTGTACTTGACGGCATTGGAGACCAGGTTGACGAGCACTTCCCTGACGCGGCGTTCGTCGGCGAGCGCCATGCCCGGCAGGCCTTCGGGGGCATCGAGCCTGATTTCGACCTTCTTCTTGGCGGCGATCGGCGCCATTTCGGCGACGACGCCCTGCGCGACGTCCTTCATGTTGACGAACTCCTTCTTGAACGGGATGCGCTTGGCATCGAGCCTGGCCATGTTCAGGAGATCTTCGACCAGCGTCGCGAGATTCTCTCCGGCGTTCAAGGCATCCTCGAAGGCCTGATGGACGTCAGCCGTCATCTTGCGGTCTGCGACCGATTCCAGGCTCCAGCGGATCGACGTGACCGGCGTGCGCAACTCATGTGCCGCGACGAACAGGAACTCATCCTTCAGCTTAAGGACCTCGCCTTGACGCTCCAGCTCCTTCTTCTGCGCCTCCTCAAGCGCGCGGGTACGTTCCTTGACCTTGTTTTCCAACGAGGCACGCTCAGCCTTGAGCGCGGCGGCCATCGCCGCGAAACGCTCGGCAAGCACTTGGAGCTCGTCGCCGGTCCGGACATCCAGATGCACGTCAAGGTTGCCGCGCATGATCTCCTCCGTCCCCACCGTGAGCATCCGTACGGGATTGAAGATACGGGTGATGACCATGTAGGTCAGGTAGCCGGCCAACACCAGCGCCGAGACCAGCACGACGGAAATCAGGTACGGATGATCGGTATTGATGGCCCTCAGGAAGGACTGTTCATCGAGGAAGAAATTGGTGACGATGACGTAGGCCGCGAGCATGAGCACCTCGAAAAAGATGACCATGCCAGCCACCTTCAGCCCGACGTTCAGGCGGATCCTCGGTCCTTCCTTTTCCTGCATACTCCCCCAGTATACACGTTCGAAGCCGCAGCCGCATCCGACCGGTCAGGCGATCGACCGGACCTCGACGGATTCACTGCCGGCGGCGTCTGAAAGGACGACGACCCTGTCGCCCGCGCTGACATCGCCGTCGGCCTTGAGACGCGCGATGGCGTCCACGATGCGTTCACTGAGACCGAGGTCAGTCCGGGAAACCGTCGGCGCGACCCCCCAGGAGAGGTTGAGCTGTCGGCAAGCGCGATCCGTCCCGACGATAGCGTGGATCGTCCGTTCGGGACGATAGCGGCTGACGCGCCTGGCGGCCTGAATCGAGGAAGACATGACGAGAATCGCCTTGGCGCCGACCTCGCGCGCCAATATACCGGCCGTCCTGGCGATGGCATCCGCGGGCGTTCCGCCCGCCCCGTCAAAAGGCGGCATCCCGAGGTCGTCCAAGGACGTGGCTTCGGTCTCCACGATGACGCGCGCCATGATCTTGACGGCCTCGACGGGATATTTCCCGTTCGCCGTCTCGCCGGAGAGCATGACCGCGTCGGCATGATCGATGACCGCGTTGGCGATATCCGAGACTTCGGCCCTGGTCGGCCTGGGGTTGCGGATCATCGAATCGAGCATCTGGGTAGCGACGATGACGGGCTTGGACGCTCCGAGACACTTCGCGATCAAGGCCTTCTGGATGATCGGCACCTGTTCGGCCGGCATCTCGATTCCTAAGTCCCCGCGCGCGACCATGATGCCGTCGGCTTCCTCGAGGATCGAATCGATGTTGCGGACGCCCTCCCCTTTTTCGATCTTGGCGACGACGAGCACGGGCGTTCCCGGTTCCGGGTCCTTCTCCTGATGGCTCCGGATGCGTCTCCTCAGGTCGCGGATCTCCTCGGCCGTGCGCACGAAAGAGAGCGCAACCCAATCGACGCCCTGCGAGATCCCGAAGACGAGGTCTTCCTCGTCCTTCGCCGTGATCGAGGAGGCGCGCAACGTCGAGTCCGGGAAGTTCACCCCCTTATGCGACGTAAGCGTGCCGCCGTCGACGATCTCGCAGCTGACGTCGCGGCCTTCGACGGTCAGGACCTTGGCCGACATCAGGCCGTCATCGAGCAGGATGCGCTCCCCCGGCTTCACGTCCTCATGCAATCTTTCGTACGTGACAGGCAGTTTCCGCTTGGCGATATCCGCCTTTCCGGTCGTGAAAGATACGCGTGCCCCGGCTTCAAGAACGACCCCTTCCGGTGGAAGGACCCCGACGCGGATCTTCGGCCCTTGCAGGTCCTGAAGGATGGCGACCGGTTCCTCGAGCTCATCGGCGACGGCGCGGATCCTCCGGATCAGTTCGGCGTGCTCATCATGCGTCCCATGCGAAAAATTCAGCCGCGCGACGTTCATGCCGGCCCCGATGAGCGCGCGCAGGACTTCTTCCGAAGAGGAGGCCGGCCCGATCGTACAGACGATTTTCGTGCGCTTCGGTTCCATGGCGGTGTAGATGATGTCGTGTTAGAGGCTTGCCGGCAGTTCCCCGAGTATCGCGCGCGTCTCGTGCCGGATCTTGTCGCGCAGGTAAACGATGCCGACTTCGTCTCCGGCCCGTTTCTTGGCGATGACCCCGGCCAAGACGTGCGCATCGTCGAGCCGGACGCCATCGACTTCCAGGAGGACGTCGCCCGGTTTGAGACCGGCCTTCTCGGCCGGAGAATCCTTCATCACGGCCGAGGCGTCGCTCTTGGACGATCCGCCGGCCACAAGCGCCCCGTGGTCCGCATCGATGCCTTGGGCCTTGGCGGCCTCCGGGCTGAGCATCACATAGCGCACGCCGAGCCAGGGCCGGACGATCCTCCCTTGCGCCTTGACGCTGTCGATGACGACCTTGACGGCATCGATCGGGATGGCGAACCCGATGGATTGTCCGGAGCGGTTGACCGCGGTATTCACGCCGATCACGCGGCCACGCAGATCGACGAGCGGGCCGCCTGAGTTGCCCGGATTGATGGCGGCATCGGTCTGCAACGCCTCCTCAAGCACCTCCGACGCCCCCGTCCCGTCACCGGCCACGACGCGCCGATTGACGCCGGAAATCACCCCTTTCGTCACGCTGTTGCGGTACTCGGAAAGGGCGTTGCCGATGGCGATGACCGTCTCGCCCGTCTCAAGCGCATCGGAGTCCCCGAGTTCGGGGACGGCCAATCCGGAAGCCTCGACCCTGAGCACCGCGGCATCAAGCACGCCGTCGCGCGCCACGATCTTGGCCGGATAGGATTTCCCGTCGCTCATGACCACCTGATAGTCCGCCGAAGCGTCCGCGACGACATGGCGGTTCGTAAGGATCAGCCCGTCCGTGGAAATGACGAAACCGGTGCCGCCGCCGATGATCTGCTTGCGACCCTGCTGAGCCGCGGGAGGCGCTCCCGGCGCCGTCGGAGGCGGCGTGAAATCAAGGAACGGTTCGAAGGAAAAATCCCCCGTGGCGCCGTAGAGTTTTGAGATGTCCTTGAGGACCACGATGCTCACGACCGAGGGAGCGACCTTGCGGGCCGCCTCGATCACCTGGCGGTCTTCGGATGTGGCCGTAGGAGGAGCAGCCGCCGCAGGCACCCCATCGTGCCACGGGTAATATTTTTGATTGAGCGAGATGGCGAAAAGCACGCCGAACGCCGCGCCGGAAAAACTCCCCAACAGGAAGCTGGCGAGGATGGCGTAGGTCAGGCGGTTGCCGGTCGTCTTCGGCGCAGGCGTGGTCAGGTCCTCCATGGAAAAGGATTCAGCGTCTCTTCTTGGACTTGCTCCGATGAGATGCCGGTTTCTGGTTCACGCTTTTGGTCAAGTGTTCGAGCGCCTCCTGGAACGTCTTCACGTCCTCGAACGCCCGATAGACCGACGCGAAACGGATGTAGGCCACGGTATCGACGTGCTTCAGCCGATTCATGACGACCTCCCCGATCTCCCGGGCGGTGATCTCGTTCTTCTTGCGGCGCTGCAGGTCGCGCTCGATCTGGTTGATCAGCTCCTTGAACGCCTCGGCGGTGATGGCGCGCTTCTGGAAAGCCTTGCGGAGGCCCGACTCCATCTTCTCGCGCAGATAGGCCTCTCGGCGTCCGTCGCGCTTCACGACGGTGAGGTCCAGGATCTCCCCCTCCTCGACCGTCGAGAAACGGAAGCCGCACTTGAGGCATTGACGGCGACGCCGAATGCTCATCCCACCCTGTCCCAAGCGGGAATCGACGACTTTCGTGTCCTTATGATTGCAGGCGACGCAGCGCATTTCAAAGCATCTTCTTGCGGATGAACGCCGGGATGTCCAGCTCCTCTTCCGCGCCCTGGCCCGCGACGGCGGGAGCGGGGGCAGTCGTCCTGAAACGAGTCGGTTCCGGTTCGAGAGTCTTCACCCGTTTCGGGAGGACGACCTGGGGCTTCGAAGCCTCGGGGGCAGCAGCTGGCTGCGCGTCGTGCGGTTCTTGGAATCTATCAGGCTTCGGTTCGACCGGGCGGACAATCGGCGCGGAACGCATCGGGGAAACCGACCCGGCGGAGAGGACGCTCTTCATCGACGCGGCCATCTGCGAGCGCTCCTGATTGTCGAAACCGGTGGCCACGACCGTGACCTTGATCTCGTCTTTCATCGTCTCGTCGATGACGGTGCCGAAGATGACGGTCGCGCCTTCGTCCGCCTTTTCGGTGACGACCTTGGCGGCTTCCGCGACCTCAAGCATGCCGAGGTTCGGGCCTCCGGTGACGTTCATGAGGATGCCGCGCGCGCCTTCGATGGAGACCTCGAGCAACGGGCTCGCGATGGCGAGCTTGGCGGCCGTGGCGGCGCGGTTCTCGCCCGAAGCCCGGCCGATGCCCATGAGCGCCGACCCTTGGCCGTGCATGATCTTCTTCACGTCGGCGAAGTCGACGTTGACGAGCCCGGGGACGGTGATCAGCTCGCTGATGCCTTGCACGCCCTGCCGCAGGACGTCATCGACGATCTTGAAGGCGTCAAGAAGCGACGTGCTCTTGTCGATCAGGCCGAGCACGCGGTCGTTCGGGATCGTGACGATGGTATCGAGCTGCTCCTTGAGCTCCTTATAACCCGCCTCGGCCACCTCGCGGCGCTTGGCACCCTCGAACCCGAAGGGACGCGTGACCACGGCGATCGTGAGCGCGCCGAGCTCGCGGGCGATCTGGGCCACGACCGGAGCGGCGCCGGTGCCGGTGCCTCCGCCGAGGCCGCAGGTCACGAAGACCATGTCCGCGTCCTTCAAAGCTTCGCGCAGCTCGTTGGAGCTTTCCTCGGCCGCATGCTTGCCGACTTCGGGATCCATGCCCGCGCCCAGCCCGCGCGTGACGGTCTTGCCGATATGGATCTTCACGGGCGCGTGCGAATGATGCAACGCTTGCACGTCGGTATTGACGGCGATGAATTCGACTCCGCGGATCTTGGAAAGGATCATGCGGTTGATGGCCGAATTGCCGGAGCCGCCGACGCCGACGACCTTGATTTTCGCGAATGTCTCGACGGCCGGTTTCACTTCACCCATACGTGCTGCATCGCGGTTAGATATAGTCAATCGAAGCGTACTCAAAAAATGCCCTTGCATCAAGGCTCTTTGAGTACAAAGTTTGTTCAGTTTATCCCCTTCAAGGAAGGATGGAGCGCAGGAGTTTCTTGAACTTGTCCCCCATCCGAAGTTCACCCAGCTTGCCCGCGAGACCGCCCTGGGCTTTCGCGCTTTCGGAGAGATGATGGCCCCATAGCACCAACCCGACCGCCGTGGAGAAGGCGATGTCATTGGTGCGGTCCGTGATGCTGGAGACGTTGACCGGATAACCGAGCGCGGCCGGCAGGCGCAGTTCGGACTTCGCCATCTCGACCAAGCCCGCGAGCTTCGACCCGCCGCCGGTCAGGATGATGCCCGCGGGGAGGCGTCCGCTGCGGTCGATCTTCTTCAGTTCCTTGTCGATCTTGGAGAAGATTTCCTCGACGCGGGCTTCGATGATTTCGGCCACGAACTTCTTGCTCACGACCTCATCCTCTTCCGCGCCGAGGTCGGCCAAGCGGATGTCTTCCTTCTTGACTTCGCGCGTAGTGGCGATGCCGTGCTCGATCTTCACGCGTTCCGCCACCTCGATGGACGTCCGCAAGCCGATCGCCACGTCGGAAGTGATGTGTTCGCTGCCGATCGGCAGGACGACGGTACGCAGGACGTCGCCGTCCTCGTAGACCACGAGCGAGGTAGTCGAGCCGCCGATGTTGGCGACGGCCACGCCGAGCTCCTTCTGGCGATGGGTCGCCACCGCTTCGGATGCGGCCAGGATGCCGAGCACCACGTCATCGATCTCGATGCCGGTGCGGTAGACGCCCTTGGTCAGGTTCTTGAGCTGGGAGGAGAGGCTCTGGATGATCTGCGCATCCACCTCCAAGCGGATACCTGTCATGCCGACCGGGTCCTTGATGCCGGATTGCCCGTCGACGGTGAAGCTCTTCGGCAGGACGTGGAGGATCTCGTAATTCAAAGGCGTCGCGACCGTCCGGGCCGCTTCGAGAGCGCGGTCGACGTCCTCTTCGCGGATTTCTCCGTCGGAACGGGAGACGGCCACGACACCCTTGGATTCCTGGGAAACGATATGGCTGCCGGAGATGCCGACGAAGGCGCGATCGACTTGGACTCCGGTCATGCGCTCGACTTTTTCGAGGCAGGCGGAGATGGAGGAGATGGCGTCTTCGATGGAAGTGATCACGCCCTTGTTCACGCCGACCGACGGAGCTTCGGCGGCTCCGATGATCTGGATCGATTCGCGTCCGTTGCCGGAAGCGGTCCGCTGGCCGACGGCGACGCGCACCGACGTCGAGCCGATGTCGAGCCCCGTGATGATGTCGTGGAGGGAGGATTTGGCCATGGGATCATTTCAGCGCTTCCGCGAGATGCGGAGCGAACACCAGGATGCCGACGATGAGCGCGCCGATGGAACTGACCAGCACGGCGCCGGCCATCATGTCCTTGATCTGTTCGGCATACGCGTGGATGCGAGGCTTGAAGAGGTCCACAAGCCGTTCGACGGCACCGTTCAGCAATTCTAGCACGAGCGTAAAGGCGGCGACAACGACGAGCAGCGCCGTTTCCGGACGCGAGAGCCTGAACACGAGCATCAGGACCGCAAGGACGGCGACGGCCAGGAGCTGCAGGCGGAAGCTCTGCTCCTCGCGGGCCAGGGCCGCGATGCCGTTCCAGGCGAAGCGCAGGCTGCGGAAAAATCGTCGCGGATCAAGCATATCCGATCGCCTTCAACGCGCGGTCCTGAAGCGAAAACATGGCTTTTTCCTCGCTGACGGTGGCATGGTCATACCCCAGCAGATGAAGGACCCCGTGGACGAGCAGCATCGCCAATTCCTTGCGGACAGGCGTGCCGGAGGCGGCCGCTTGGCGCTTCGCTTGGGCTACCGAGACGATCACGTCGCCGAGCGGCTCCCCTTCCGGGGAACCGAACCATTCGCCATCGTTGCCGAAAGAGAGGACGTCCGTCGTCTTGCGCTTGCCTCGATGCGCGGCGTTCAGGACGGACATTTCCGCGTCCGAAACGAACACCACGCCGATTTCGAAAGGACCCTTCCGCTTGGCGGCACGAAGGGCGGCCGTGACGGCGGCCGTGACGGCGGCATCGCCGATCGGAGCTTTGACGCGCCGGGAAACGATGACTTCGGTCTTCATGGGTTTCCGCTGAAACTGGCCAGCATCATCGTGAACGTCGAGGAGAAGCTCCTTTTGGAACCGGCGGACGCCGTATCGGAAAAGACGTATACCCTCCCTTTCAAAAGGAAGTACGCCGACCCCCGTACGAGATCGCGGACACCTTCGACTCCCGATTTCGTCACGAAAGGCTGAAGGGTCGAGACCGGGGCTCCGGGATTTTCCGCAAGGTATGCATCGGATGCAGAACGGACGGAGGAGGGGGCATCCTTTGCCTCGACGACGATCGTCTCCGTAGCGCTCGCGACGAAGCTCACCGAACCCGCATCCGTGCCGCTCTCGGTCGGCGCCCAGGACGATGGGTACAGCCAGCGCGCGCCACCGCTCTCGAAAGCCTTGACCAAACCCGCCTCGATCAGCGTCGTCGGCTTGAATCCTGCGGGATTGTAAAGGTTGGTGACTTCGATGGAATCGGAAAAACCGTCTCCGTCCGAATCCGGAACATCCGGGTTCGTGCCATATAGGACCTCTTCGGCATTGGTGAGTCCATCGCCATCCGTGTCGGCCTCCGGAGACGGAACGGCGACCGCAGGAATCTCCGGGGTCGTCGTCGCCGGCTCCGGGACCGTCACGGGTTGCGGTGCAGGTTCCGGCTCGGGAAGCGTCACGGTCGGCACGACAGGCGCGGGAGCGGCTTTCGGCTGCAGAAGACGCCAAGCCAAGAACGCCAAGACGCCCAAGAGGACGAGCGCGATGACCGGAATCAGGAGCCAGCGACGGCTCCCCTTGGCACGCGGCGCCGCGGCGACCGTCGCCATGGCCGCTGCATGAGAAGCGCCAGGACCGGCCATGTCTTTCGACAGATGTGCCTTCGCGGCCACACCGTAAAACTGCTCGGGGATCGTGTAGATCACCGGCTCCTTGGCGGGCTGGGCCCCGGATGTCGGCAGTTCCGGCATGGGTCGTTCCTTAGGGAGTAGGCGCAGGCGGCAGCTTTCCGGGGCCGGTCGGACTGTAACCGCTCTTGACCTCTTCGCCATCCTTGAAGCCATCGCCGTCCGTGTCGGCATTGTTCGGGTCGGAGTGGTACGTCAGCACTTCCTGGCCGTCCGTCAGACCGTCGCCGTCGCTGTCGGAATTGTGGGAATCGGTGTGATAGGTGCTGGTCTCTTGCACGTCCGTCAGGCCATCGCCATCCGCGTCCGCGTCGGCAGCGCCCCCAGCGGAAGCATGGACGGTGAAACGAGGGGCGCCTTGTGCGGTCACTTCACAGGTCGTGCCAGCCGGCAGGTCGGTAGGGCACGAGAGCAGGACTTGATCCGAAGCCCTGCACGTGCCATCTGCGGCAGGCAGGCGTCCCTGGGCGCAAAAGTAGGCACCTTGACATAGCGCGTCAATCTGACCCTGAGTGTCGATGGTCATACCATTTCCGCCTTCCTGGAAAAGCTTGACCAACTTGTCGGTCGCATACCGGCAGCTGGCGTCTTTCCCTTTCGTGGCAGCGATCACGGCGTTGACGGCAGCCGCCTGATCGACCGGGATGCTTTCGGGCAGTTTGACCCGTTCGTCATCCAACCGGAAATAGACGCCGCATGTCCCGTCTTTCAGGCCATCGATGCGATAAAAGTACGTCGACGTCACCTGCGGCGGGAAAGTGCCGAACGTGCTGACGACGTTGCCGCTGGCCTGCTCGCAGGTACGTGCCGCGGCCACCAGGCAGTCCGGCTCGCGTTGCAGCGTCCCATCCGTTCCCACATTGACCGTGCCACAATCCTTAGCCGCACTGACCGCCGCTACCGGTGTGGGCTGCGGTGGCGTCACCGGGGCCGGAGCGGGCGCCGGACTGGCCTTGCTGCCGAGCAGCAGGTACATGGTCGTTCCGCCGCCGAGCAGCAGCACGATGACGGTCAGGATGATCACCCATTTCTTCCCGAACGGTCCCCGCTCGATGATGACGCCGGACTCCCCGACCGCGAGAGGAGTGGTACCGGACGGGCGGGGCGGTTCGACGGAGCTCGCCGGGACGGCAGCCTTCTCGGAAGGGATTTCGGCGAAGATGTCGGCTGGCTCGTTCTTGTCGTCGAAGAGGAAGATCATAGTTTGAATTTTTCGTGTCCTTCGATCGTGGCGGGCGTGCTCTCCTTCTTCAACGGATCGGATCCGTAGACCAGCACTTCCTGGCCGTCGGCGAATCCGTCGCCGTCCGTGTCGGCCTTATGCGGGTCGGTGCCGTACAAGGCTTCCGCGGAATCCGTCAGGCCGTCCTTGTCGGCATCAGGCCCATGGGTGAAGTCCGGCGTACGGTCCTTGATGCCCGTCACCCCGACTTGTCCGGACGGAGCGGCCTTGCCGCCATCCGGACGCGGAGACGCGACAGGCGTGCCCGTCGCCGATGTCGGAGGAGGGGTCGTCGGGGCATTCGGCACCGGAACGGCCGGAGAGAACCGCGCGCGATAGGCCAAGAGCCCCACCACGCTCAATCCTATCAAAACCGCGGCGATGCTGCCAGCGATGACCGCTGTTTTCAGGCGCGATTCCATACTCATGGCGTTGAGGAACTGAATTGGTCGACGGGCGTGATCGTCGGGACGGCGTCTGCGCCTCCGGAGAGGTCAAAGACGTGCCAGAAGCGGTTTCCGCCGTTCGCCGATGCCGTGAAGACGCGGCTGCAGTCGGCGTTCCCCGTCTTCGAGGCGTCGTACGTGCAGATCGTCACTTTGGTGCCTTTCATCCCATCGTTCCCGGCGGTCCACTGGTAAAGGAAGATCTTGTACGGATCGGCGGCGCTGCTGGGCCAGTAGGCGCCGTTCGACCGCCAGTTGATGGTCGTGATCTCGAGGCCGTAAGGGGCGGCGAAACCGTCGCGCGCCGCGTTGTCGCCTTGGGAGGCGCCGGTGTCGTCCCACGAGAGCCAGACGTGCGGGTCCTGGATGACCGTCCCCTTGTTGCTGTAGTAGATCTCCTGGCTTGCGCCGCTCACGGGCAACTTGACATGCGTATCGATGTCTTTCACGTCCGGAGGGTTTTTCCAAGTCACGCGGATGCGCACGTCGCCCGGGCTGAGCGGGCCGTCCGAGCAACCGCCGCCGTAATACCCGCAGTTGTTGCCGCACGCGACCGTTCCCGCGCTCCCCCAATTCTGGCTGAGGCAAGTCGGGGCGCTCCCCATGTCGGCTCCGGAGGAGAAGTCGTTCCCGTCGCAGCGTTCGACCGTCCCCGGCTGGACCTTGCCGTCGCCGCAGAAGCCGCTGGCTACGTCATACGAGCAGTCTCCGGAACAGGCGTAGTAGGACTTGCTGCCGGACGGACCTGTCGCGTTCGGATCGCCGACATCCTCGCATTGCTCGCCGAACTGCTTCTGCACGACGCTGTCGCCGCAGAAAGACGGGCTCTTGCCGGGCGTGCTGCCGCAAGCGCTGGTGCAGGAAACGCAGGAACCGTCGAAATAGTTCGGGGCGTTCGAGGCGGCGCGCGTGTTGGAATACGGCTCCGGGCGGCACTGCACGTTGTAAGGCGTGCACTGCCCTTCGCCGCCCTGGCAGAACTGGAAGGCCGTGCAGTCCGATGCGCTCCGGCAGGGCGCGCCTTCGGTCGCGGGAGAAGACGTGTTCGGATAGTTCTTGCAGACGCCCGGCAGGCAGTCCTTGTCGGACGCGCACGCCTTCACATGACTCGGGTCCGACGGGTCGGCATACGTCCGGCTGCACCAGGCCGAGACGGGTCCGGGATCGCACGACTCCGGCGGCGACTGCAGCGTCTTGTCGCCGCAGAACGCCCCGGAAACGGTCTCGATGGAGCAATCCGTCTTGCAGTAGTTGCAGGTCAATCCGTACTGCGGCGTGCACAGGACGCCGTTGGCGGCGCCATTATCGCATTGCTCCACGCCTGAAAGGACGGACCCGTCGTTGCAGACGTTCTTCTTGCAGTTCGGCAAACACGCGCCGGTCGGCGAATTGGCCGATCCCGCGTCGCACTCCTCCGAACCCTCCACCTTGCCGTTGCCGCATGCGCCGGACTGCCTGCAGACCGACCAGTCCCCGAACGTGCAGGCTGAGTCTCCCGGCGCAGAGGCCGGATAGCAGCTCTTCGAGCGCGTCTGAGGCAAGCCGCCGGACGTCATTCCGCAGACCGCGCAGGTCATGCCGGAACCGCAGTCGGAATCCTTGGAGCAGGAGGCCGCGGAGCCGGACATCGTCGCGCCGTCGGCGAGCGTCGAACCTGACGGGACGCAGACCCCGGCGGATTCCCTGCGATCGCCGTCGCACTGTTCGCCTCCGTTCGTGACATTGTCGCCGCAACGCGGGCCCGGTCCGCTGCAATCCCACGCGCAAGATCCGTATTCGCCGTTCCTGGCGCCATCATCGCAAGCTTCAGGACCGTTCCGGACGCCGTCACCGCAGAAATTCATGCGATCGGTGCAGGTCGCCTGGTACCCGAGATTCTCGCAGTCCGCGTTGCTGGCACAGACGGGTCCGAGGTCGCAGCTGCCGTCGGCGCAGTTCCCGTCGAACGAGACGCGCGGGGCGATCTTGATGCACCGTTTGGCGCAACCGAGACTGCCGCTGCGGCAGCGTCCGTATTGCCCGTTCTGCGCGCCATCATCGCAGGACTCGCCGGCGTATCTCTCGACGGATCCGTTGCCGCAGGCCGCAGCGCCGGGGCACGCCTGGGTGACCTGCCAATGGCAGGAAGCATCGCACCGCTCCGCATCGGTACCGCCGGCCGCGCAGGCGACGTTCTTCTGCTGGCCGACCTCGCACTCCTCGTTCGCTTCAAGCAGGCCATTGCCGCAGGACGCCGACGAGGCTGGTCCGACGAGCGGGACGGATGACGGGACGCAATGATCTTGCGCGCCGCATTGGCTGGAGTCGGTGCAGGCGGTACCCGTCTTCAGGCACTTCCCTGCCGCGCCCGGCAGCCCGGAGCAGGCCGGAGTCACGGTCACGCGCGTCTGACAGATGCCGCTCGCGGGCCCCGTCGGCAACCAGGAGCAGCCGATCGCGGCTCCGCATGCATCCGCATCGGCGCGGGTCGAGCAGTCGGCCCCCGACCAGGGAGCCGCGACGTATTCGAGATCGACCGACATCCGATAATCGACCCCGCCGATCGAACGGTATTGGTAGACGTGCGAAGCGGCCGGACAGGCGAAGACGCCCGCGCGCTCATCGAAGCAGGTCGCGGCCTCGAACACCGGCCGGCAGACATCGCCGGTGCCGCCTGCGCAATCACGATCGGACGCGCAAGCCTTGCCGCTCACGCTGCATTCGGAACCGAAGGCGTCGCAACGGTTGAAGTCGTTCAGGGGGTCGACGATCGCCCCGGCCGCGCCCATCTGTTGGCTCCACGAAGGCCATTTGGACGTCGTGAAAGCGCGCACGAAGCTGCCGGACTCGAGCTTCGGATAGAAGCCGGTGGCGGTATGCGTCTGTTCAAGCGAGGTCTCGATATCGCGGATGTCCTGCCAGCGCCGCAGGTCGCGGCGGATCTTCTGCTTGTCGGAATCGCAATGCAGGCCGGCCGTCGGCGCGGAAACGGCGCGGAAACAGTCGAGGTCGCTGGAGCACGCGATCGGCGTCACCGCTCCGGATGTCGAGGACACCAATCCGTCCGTACCGTCCTTGCAGACGTCCACGGCCTTGCCGGCCGGAGAGAGGTTCGTATTGAAGCGCACGTTCTTGATGAGACGATCGAACACCTCGGACGTGCGCGGGTCTGCCTTGTCATTGAAGGCGAAGACGTAGACGTACGACCGCAGGATGGGATCGCCGTACTTGTCGGCCGCGCCGACATAGACCGTATGGGCGTCCTTGACGGCCTGATACCCATCCACGACCGCTGCCTGCGTCGTCCCGGAAAAGCGGGCCCGGTACCACTGCTGAGGCGGCAGGCGGTCGGCATCGTTATAGACGCGGACGCCGATCGCGTCGGCGAGCTTGGTTTCCGGTTTGAACTGGAAGAAAAGGTCCTTCGAAAGGCAGGCATCCCCCGCTCCGCAGTCGGCATCGCTGAAGCAAGCCTTCGGCTGTCCGCCCTCCCGCGTCGTGCGGCAGAAGCGCAGCAAGTCGCCGCCAGCGCCCGATTGTCCCTGCACCGGCAACGCTTGGAGCTCCGGCAAGGGAGCCGCCGCTTCGTCACGGCAATAGGAGAACTCGAAATGCGTGGCGGGATCGACGTACGGCGCCCAAGCCCCGGTCAAGGGGTCGCGCGCCGGCCACGGCCGCTCGCACAGCATGACCGTGATGTCCGAGGTCCCGATCTTGCGGGTCGCGGCGGTGGATGGAGAGAAGAGGGTGTCGCTACCGATCGTGGCGGCGGCCAGGACCTGTTCCTGCCCGTTCGTCGCTTTGAGGGCCTGGACGCTCGCTGCGGGCGCATCGGACGACGTCAACGTCAGGATCGATCCTGGAGGCGTCGCTTCGGGTACGGTCGCCCAGCTCCAAGTCCAATCGTAGGTCCCGGGAACGGGGGCGATCGGCTGGAATCGTCCGTCGCGCGACGTCATGGCGGTAGCGACGAGAGTCAGGGGTTCGGAGGAGGTCTGCAGCAATCCGGAAGCGGGGCTGACCTGGACCGAATCCAACCGGCAGATATCGCTGCCGGTACCGAACTCCTGGACCGCATCCGAACCCTGCGGATACCCGACGCCCTTCAGGCTCTTCGCTCCGTTGGGCCCGGACTTGACCGTCACGCGGTACGTGCGCTTCGGATCGAAAGCCTGTTTCGGAGCGAACACGGAAACCGTCCGCGTCCCCGTCGGGGTCACGTCCTTCAGATGTTTGAACGCGCCTTCGACCGGAGCGCAATTGCCGGCGGCGGATGCCACGGTCCCGACGATCGAACGGAAGAAGCTGCCGATCGCCCGGCCGATGCGCGCCAACCAGCTCCCGCCGGCATCATGGAAAGCTACCGGACCGCAGGCTTCGACGATCAAGTTGCCTTGCAGCGAGCCGACATCCATCTCCTCTCCGAACGTGACGCTGATCTGCGCGTTCCGGCACTCGTTGCCGCCCTTCGGCGCGATGTCCGGCGCCGCGGGCCGCTGATAACAACAGGCGCCTGCGCCGCAGGAAAGGCCCGTACCGAAACCGGCGCAATCGCCGTCGTTGCGGCAAGAGCACTCGACGCGGACGCTGCCCTGGCCTGAAACCGTCCCGACGGTCGCCGTGACCGAGGCCGTGCAGCTGTTCGCCGCATCGCACTGGCTGCGCGCCTCGACGGCTTGCGCGGCATCGATATTGGCGTCGAGCGCCAAAGCTTCGCACTCCTCTCCCCCGCCGTTCTCCGCCCCCGTCAGGACATCGAACGGTTTGACGGTGAGGAACGTATCGCCGCAGAAGGCGTGCAGGGCCGGGGCCGCTCCGGTCTTGGTGCAGACCGACGAGCAACCCGAAGCCGCCTGGCCGTTTTCAGAACCAGCATCGCAGTTTTCCCCCTTCGCATAATCGATATGGCCGTTGCCGCAGCAGCCGGAACCGGATACGCAGGAAGCGGCGTTTCCGCGCAGCAGGCACGAAGACGAGCAGGCGAAAGCCGGTTTGGTCGGGTTGCGCTCGTCGGAAGATGAAAGGGCGATGGGCGCATGATCCGGCAGCAACAGGTTCGTAGCCAGTCCGTTGCTTCCGATCTGATAGTCGCACTCCTCTCCGGGTTCGATCTTGCCGTTGCCGCAGACATACACGTTCTGACGGGAGCCTTCCAGCAGGCAAGAGGAACTGCAGCCGTCGCCGTTCGCCGTGTTACCGTCATCGCACGCCTCGCCGACGCCGACCGAGCCGTTACCGCAGGCGGAAAGTCCGGCGGATGATCCCGCCAGCAGGCAGGCCGTGGTGCAGCCGGAAGCGGTCGTCCCGTTCGCGGTTCCGCTGTCGCACTCTTCGCCGCGGTCGGGTTGCACAGCGCCGTCTCCGCAGCCGTTGGCGGCCGTATTGCCGGTCCGTTGGCAGTTGGCGTTGCAACCGTTCAATCCGGGCGTATCGCACGCTTCCCCCTTCTCCAAGACCCCGTTACCGCAGGCGGGCGTACCGGGAGGCTGGCTGCCTGTCATGAGGCAGGACGAAGAGCAGCCGGCCGGCAGGTTCGGGTTGGTATTGAGAAGCGTTCCGGGCGGGGTGTCCGGAAGGAATCGGAAGGCGGGCGGGTCGGCAGGCGTCTGCGCCTTGGTCCAAGCCCAGTTATAGGAAGCCGCGTTCAGGATCTCCCCTTTCGCCGCGCAGGCGTCAGGCGAGCTGAGCGGCAGGGCCGTGACCGGCGCGACCTGACCGATGTAACGAAGCGTCGTCTGGGCCGGTTCGATCGTCACTTTCTGCGGGCCGCAAGGGTTGGCGTCCGTGCGGGTACGGAAGATCCAGCTGAAAGCGTCGTTACCGTAATTCAGCCCGGTCAATGGCGCCTGGCTGGTGCTCAGGACCCTGCCGGAGACGACGACACGGTAAAAGGTGTCGGCGTTCAGGTTCGGGTTGCCGAACGTGAGGAGCCTGGAAGCGGAATCATACCGCGGGGAAATCGGCACCTGGCCGGAAAAGGCCAAGCAGGACTCGTTGCGGCAGGCGTACATCATGACGTTGTCGGCATCGAGCACGCTGCCGGCACCGCTCGTGGCCATCGGCGTATTGAAGTACGCGAACGCGACCCCGTTGATGCAGGCGGCATTGCAGTCGCGCGGGCCGTACTCGACGATGCGCGGGTTGGCGTAGTCGATCGTCAAGTCGCCTTGATCGCTCTTGCCGTCCACTGCCGCCTTGATATGGACGGGCGGCCCTGGATCGGTTTCGGAGACCGGGGAAGCCAACGCTTCGCATTGGTCAGTGCCGCCGAGGGGGGCGACGACGGCTTTCGACGTGTCGGAAGAGGACCAGGAGACGGAACGCCCGGCGCAAGAGAGGATGATGCAACGGTTCGAGAGCGGGAACGCCGCGTACGCCTCCTGCGCATCGGCGGCGGAAATGAGGCCGCTGGCCGGATCGACGTGCACGCCGGAGAGCGCGCAGGGCGCGCTGCCGGTCTTGAAAGTCGTGACGTAGGCACCTCCGGCCTTGCCGTCGGAGTTCCCATCGAGCGGCTGCGCCGCGCGATCAGGCGATCCGAGACTCAGGATGCGATCCTTCAGCGTCAGCCGATACCACGTGCCGGGCTGCAAGCCCCCGATCGGGAGCTTGAGCTCGGTACGCCCTTCCGGGTCGTATGGGACGGCCGATGGCGTGCCGACGCCGGCCACGGTCGTGCACGTCCCGGAAACGGACGTCCCGGTGCCGCAAGATTCCAGCACGACGTTGCCGCTGTGGAACGTCGCGGGATCCATCGGCAGGCTGAAGCGCACCGCGATCGCGCCAATGTCGGTGCAGACGTCCTGCGCCGATTTGAACGGGTTAGGGCTCGGCATCGAAGTCGGAGCCGAGACTTGGCACGTCGCGTTCTCGATCACGACGGGGAAGACGGGAATCGGTCCGGTCGAGAACTTCCAGGCGTATCCGCCGATCGCCGACGAGCCGCCGCACGAGGCGCGGCAAGACCCGTCCCCGCAGCAAGCGCGTCCGTTTCCGCACGCCGCGTCTCCGCCCGCTTGGCGGCAATCGCTGACGCGGAAATTGATGCCGTTCGAAGCCAAAGCGGCGCTTCCGGAATAGGTCTTGATGACGGCGGGCCCGGTCAACGCGCCGTCAGGGACGACGGCCTTGATGCCGGAAGATCCCCATTGGCCGATCGACGAGGCAGGCTTATGGTCATGAAAACTGACCGCGTCAGGATGCAGTGCGGAGAAGGAGGGCAGGTCGTTCGCCGCGATGTCGCCGAAATTCTCTCCATACAGCGTGACGGCGCTTCCGGCCGGGCCGTTGTCTGGGTCGATGCGGCAGATGCCGGGAGGCACGGGAGCGGTGTCGATGACGAACGGGCGCGCGTTGGAACTGCGGCCATCGGAACGCACGACCGTCACGTCGTACGGCGGATTCAACGCGACGGGCGTATCGGCCGGCGTCGTGAACTTGGCGGGAACCTTGACGGTCACGCTGGAATCGGTCCAATAGCCGGCCGCGCACTGGGCGGGGAAACTGACGTCCCCGATCGCCTCGCCTGCCGCGTTCCTGAAACGGACGGTGCCGCCCGTGCCGAAATTCGAACCGAGCAGCGAAACGTACGTCCCGACGGACCCCGAATCCGGAGTGATGAGATCGATATGCGGTTCCGTGCCGGCCGACGGCGGTTCGGCGCGCACGCAGGCGACGTTCGAGGGCTGGCCGCCGACCGTCACGCGCATCAGGTACTGCGCCCCGTCCGAACCCGTATCCACGTTCGGCATGACCGGACGCACGGAGGTGTCGGACCATGACGGGACCTGCGGGACTTCTGCCGCACTGGACCAATCCTGGATCTGGCTGCAGTCGGAAGCTGCGCGCGCGAGCTGGATGCGGGAATCGCCTTGCGCCGCGCCGAACGCGAGGCCGGTCACGGTCATGGGCAGCCCCGTCTTCACGCTTGCCGGCGCGACGGAACAGATGCCGGGACGCGCCGTGTCATTGACTTGGAAATCGGCGATGATCGGTCCAAACGCGTCGTTCGTTGCGTCCTTCTTCGCTCCGCCGGCGACCGCTACCTGGATCGGTCCGGTGACGGCACCGGACGGGACGGCGATGACGACACGCGTATCGGACCACGCGCCGCCGCACGAGGCCAGGGGGGCCGACTTCTCATCCCCTGCCGCCGACGCCCCGAGGAAAGTGACCGTGCCCGGCTGCGATCCGAAATGAAGCCCCGTGATCGTCACGAGATTACCGGGTTTCCCGTCGCGCAACTGCACGTCCGTGATCTGCGGGTTCTCCACGCATACCCCGTTCCGGCACTGGCCGGAACTGCAGCTGGCGTCCGACGTGCAGGCCGCACCCGTGCAGGCGCCGCAAGAGCCGCCGCAATCGACGCCGACCTCGTCGCCGTCCTTCACGTGATCGAAACAGGCGGCAGGGCGTACGGTCACATGTACGGGCGCCGAATCCGCCGAGTCCCCGTCGATATTGGTCGCGCGCGCCGTGAGCGTGACTCTCTTGACCGGAACGAAAGCGGCGTCATCCCAAAAGACTTGGCTTGAATACGTGGAAGCCGCCACGCGCTGCGCGGCGCCGTCGGAAGCGAAAAAGGCGCCGTCGGCCGAATATTCGACGGTGGCGATGCCATCCTGATCGGTGGAAATCGATTGCAGCGCGATCAGGTCTCCGGCCGGGACGGACGCGCCATCGAGAGGAGAAGCGATCGAGACCGTCGGGGATCCGGTGCCGACGACCGAACCCGTCTTGAACGCCTGCGTGCAGTTCGCGCCGATGCCGCAATTGACGGTGCGTGGGTCGGAAGATGAGGCGTTCTTGAGACCGGCCCGGACCGTGACCTGGTATTCCTGGTTCGGTTCAAGGCAACGCTTGCCTCCGTTCGGAGGAGGGCAGGCCTGGACGGGTTGGAGGCGGATCGTATCGTTCTGGACGATCGGATCGTAATCGACCGGCGTCCGCGCGCCGCCGGCGACCTTCTCGAGCAGGACATTCGCCTTGATGTTGGCCGCATCCCCGGTCGGAGCGGCATTGAACGTCACGGACGCGACCACGTCGTATTTGCGCAACGAACCCTTCGGCTGGATGCCGGTCGGCCGGAAAGCCCCGCCGTTTCCGCCGCCACCGAGGCCTCCTCCCCCGCCGCCACCGCCCGGGCCCGTGACTTCGCCCTGGGTCGTGGCGGATACGAGCGCATTCAGCACGAACTGGGTGATGGCGAACGCCGACAGGATGATCGCGAGCCCGATGACCGCCCCGGTGAGCGTCTTCTTGGCGCGCGCGATCTTGTCCTCATCCCCCGAAGCCGTCATCCAGAGGAAGCCGGCATACAGGACGAGCAGCAGGGCGACGGTCCCGAGAAGGCCGAGCGCCACGCGGATGACACGCGCGATCGTGATGCGGATATCGGTCGTTCCGGTACCGATCGCCGTGCCGACCGATGTCGGGAGCAGTTCGTTGGACGTCACGCCTTGAGCATGGACGCCGTGCGCCGCCAGGAACCAGAAGCAGGACGCGAAGAGCGCCAGCCCGATGATCCATGCGCGATGTCGGCGGAAGGACGGCATCATAGTCTAGGGAAGGAAGCCGCAGGCGGTCGTCGAAGGCTGGCCGTTGCAGCAATACGGTTCGCTGCCGGTGCAGACGGTCTGCCCTCCGCCCGGGAAGAAGCAGTTCTGGTGCAGGTCGCGCAATCCGGACGTCAGGTCGGCCGCATACGCCTGATCGGTACTGAGGAGATCGTGCTGGAACACGGCTTTCGTCTGGTCGGGTTCCCCGCCCGTGACCGAGGAGACCGGTTGGCTGGTCACCGCGTAGTTGGTCGGGGCTCCGGGGACCGCCATGAGGCGCATCGTATCGGTCGTGATGCTGGTCGCGCTCATCAGCTTGGAAAAGGTGGCGGACATCGGGAGGTCGCGAGGGACGTCGCCCTGAAGGATGCCCGGGTCCTGGGAGACGACTTTCGGCGGGACCAGGTCGATCTTGTCGCCTGTCGTGAACGAGAACGGATAGTCATCCGACGGGCTGCCCTGCGCGGCGCCGTTGCCGTTGCCGTCAAGCGAGTTGCCGGCCATGTCGGTCACGCCGCTCGGCGGATACAGTCCGAGAGGCGGCGTCGCGGTCAGGCCGTCCGCCTTGACCCTGACGGCGATCGACTGGTTCCCCGGCAGGCAGTAGACCTTCTCGCCGCAGGAGTTGGTGCCGCAAAGGTCGTTGGTGCGGAATTCGAGCGTACGATAGGCGTTCCCGATCCGCGCATCGCCCTGGACGGCGACGCCGCCCGAACGCGCGACCGAAAGGCCCGCCGCAGCGCTGACCGGATCGATCGCCTCGTCGAAATCGACTTGCACCATCGAGTTGCGCGCCACGCCCGTCTCCCCGGACGCAGGCACGACGGCGCTGACGTGCGGAGGGGTCGTATCGATCTTGGTCGAGACCTGGAACTCCCAAAGATACCCGGAACTGAACGTCCCTCCGAAGGCGGGACTGCCGTCGGCTTTCTTGATGCCATCGGAACCTCCCCGCAGCGCCACGGTATAGAAGACGTTTTCCGACGGGCTTCCGAAACAGTCCGACGGGCAGTTCTTCTGCATGAAGACGAACGTCCTGCCGTCGGCGGACGGGGCGACTGCGATGGCGGCGGGCGTCAGCGCCTGGCTGAACTTCTGAAGGAAGCGGTTGTCGGTACCGGAGACCTGGGAAGATTTCAGGATGGCGACGGTGGACGTGGCGCCTCCGACCACCAAAGAAGCGGGGTCGATCTTCTCCTTGAAAGTGACGGCGATACGGGTATTGCGCGGGACGCCGGTCGCGTTACGGGACGGGTAATGGCTTTCGACGATGCCGTTGCCGAGCGCGCCGGCCGAGCAAGTCGCGGACAGGCCGATGCAGGCGGAATCGATGGCACCGGACCCTCCGATCGTGCCCGGTCCCCCGCCTTCGCTTGCGCCGAGCAGGCGGCTGATGATGAGCGACGTGATGCCGAACGCCGACAGGATGATCGCCAGCCCGACGAGCGCGCCGGCGAGCGTATTCTTCGCCCGCGCGATCTTGTCCTCATCCCCCGAAGCCGTCATCCAGAGGAAGCCGGCATACAGGACGAGCAGCAGGGCGACGGTCCCCAAGAGACCGAGCGCGGCGCGGACGATACGCGCGATCGTGATGCGGATATCGCCGCTGCCCGTGCCAATGGCCGCACCGACTTCGGTCGGCAGCACTTCGTTGGACGTCACGCCCTGGGCATGCGCCGCATGCGCCGCTCCCAGAGACGCAAAAACCGCCAACACGAAACAGGCGGCCGTGAAGGCGGCTCTTGCGAGCGGTCTGGAGCATGGCTTCCTTCCTGTAAGCATGGGAAAGGATGGGCTACCGTTCTCCGTCTTTCTACGTATTTTGCAGGAACGCTTTGACGGCCTTGCCGACTGCGGCTCCGTCCGTCTTTCCTTTCAGGTCCTTCATGACCTCCCCCATCAGCCGGCCGTAGGCCGCTTCGCCGGAGAGGCCGAGTTCGGAGGCCTTCTTGGCCACGGCGGCCGAGACATCCGCTTCGGAGAGCTGAGCGGGCAGGAACTGGGCGAGCAAGGCGACTTCGGACGACGCCTGTGCAAGAAGGTCTTGGCGCCCGGCTTTCTCGAAGTCCGTCATGGCGTCCTTGAGCTTCTTGACCTCCCGTGCGATGACTTCCAGCGTCTGGTCGTCATCCAGCTCCTTGACCTGCTTGTCGATTTCGGCGTTCTTGAGCGCCGAACGCAGCATCCGGAAGACGGAGAGCGAGGCGGCGTCCTTCGCCTTCATCGCCTGCACGAAGCGCGTTTCGATCTCGTTTCTGAGGGGCATACGGACGAATGTTCTAGGCGAGGCTCCGGCTGGCGCCGGGGCGGGGCTTAGCCGCGATGGCTCTTGCGGGCGCCGAACTCCTCTTCCTTCAGCTTGCCGCTCTTGAGCAGATATTCGCGGCGCGCGCTGAGAAACTGGCGTCGGAGCGCGGCATCGCGTTGGGCGTTCTTGTTCTTTTCAGGATGATGAAAGCGGACTTTCTTGGCCTGAAGAACCCGGCCGCTCTGTTGGATGCGGCGGCTGAAACGGCGAAGCAGGGCTTCGAAACTTTCTCCTTTTTTGCGTTTGACTTCAACCACAAACGATACACCTTCCTTTCCACTAAAAATTGAGAGACGAGTGGGTCTCAAGAAGAGGATACCAGGGGGCGTCTTTAAGGTCAATATCCTTTCGGGGAGGCGGCATCGGACGCGCGGGCGCGCAGAAGGGACGCGGCGGCGGCATCGGAGAAATCGAAGGCGTACCAGGGGCGCGCGGAAAGGGCCCGGACGTACGGATTGCGGCGCAGGCCTTCCGCGTAGCGCACGGCGACGTCGGGATCCTTCACATCGAGCAGCACGATGGCCGTCGGGATGGCGTCCGAAGAAAGGCCGGCGAGATAGGTCGCGTCGATCTTTCCCGTCTGCCGATAACGTTCCAGGTTCCTGGCCGCCACGAAGGCGTCGGGATTGATGACGTCCAGGCACGCGCAGAAGACGGCGGCGGCGGCAAGCAGCCGGAACGCCGACCAACGGCCATCGCGATCCAGGACGATCTTGGCGGCGAGCACGAGGAACATGGCCCCAAGAAGGAAGACGAACGCGTGCGCGAAGAACCTGGGCGTCGTGAAACCGTACGCGTCCTCGTAAAGGACGAGACGTTGATGCGCCGAAGCGATGACCGCGCCGACGAGGAGGACGTGCACCGAGGAAAGCGCCTTGAAGGCCTTCGCATGCCCGCCCCCCTTTCCGGAAAGGAGGCGTTCGAAACCGAGCAGCATCAGGAACGACAGCCCCGTCACGGCCAGAAGCTCGAAGAAACCGCGCCGCGCATAGGTCGCATAGGTGAGCCCCAGCCGCCCGACGTTCCCGGCGCCGCCGAAGAGATACTCGACCTGGAAGACTATGAACGCCAGGAACAAGGCATTCACGAGCGCAAGCGACGTCGAAATCGAAAGGACGTGGTCGGATCCGGATTCGGGTACGGCTTCCGCGCCTGAAGGATCTTCGTGCGTCTTGCCTGCCGCCACGTACGCCCCGAGAAGGAAAGCGGCCGCGATGAAGACCCAAAAGACCGCATCCTGGAACCGGAGGAAGGAGAAACCCGAAAGGAGATTCCGGAAGAACTTGTCGAACGCCAGGTCCGCCGACGCGAACAGGGCGCCGAACGCGAGCAGGAACGGAAGGGCGATCAACGCCCCTTTCAAGAATTGACGTACACGCCCCCTCTTGGCATCGCGGGTGCCGTAGCCCCAAAGGCCGACCGCCGTCCGGACGCCGGACGGGATGAAGGCGATCGAACGGGCAACGAGCTTCGCATAGCCAGAGAGGTCGTAGTCGCGGACCTTCCGCCCGGACGCCACCGAGACGAGAAGGAGGAACGAACCGAAACTGCATGCGACGTTGATGCAGGCGAGCGCCGGGTTCGCACGGAAAGCGAGCATCCCGGAAAAGCCGACGAGCGGAAGCATGACGATCCACGCGGAGCGCGGAAGGGACCTCCCGCGCAAGCGCAGGGCGAGAACCAGCCCGGCGGCGCACAGGACCGCGAATGCCGGGAAAGAGGCCCCGATCGGCTTCCCATGGAAAAGATATTCGGCGATCAAGCCGAGGATGATGGCGATGCACGCCGCCGCGGCGTCCGCGACGAACGTTCCGGACCGTTCCCGTCCTTCGATAGGCATAGTCATGTCGAGGATAGCGCGGAAAAGCCCGCCTGTACAGGCGGGCTTTTCCTACTTCTTCCGTTTCTTCGATTCACCGTCCTCCCCTTCCGTTTCTTCTTCCTCCTCGTCGACCTTCATCGGCTCTTCAGCCAGGAGCGGATCCTCCTGCTCCGGAGGAACCGGCGCGGGAGGAGCCTTGGGCGGAGCCGGCATGGCCAGCTTGCGCTTGAGTTCGGCGACGCATTTCTTGAAGTCGACGATCTCCTGGATGCCCGAATCCATGTCGCGGATGAGCGCGGTCCCGTCGAGGACTTCCTTCTGGCCGAGGATGACGGTATAGCGCACGCCGAGGCGGTTGGCGATCTCCAGCTGCTGCTTGAGGGCATCGCGGGAGAAGCTTTCACCCACGCGCACGCCCTCCTTCCTGAGGGCATTGAACAGGGCGAGCGTCTTGCGCCGGGCCGGTTCGCCGAGCTGGGCGACGAAGACGTCTGCGGTCTGCAGGTCCGGGACACGCACGGACTTTTCCTTGAGGCGAAGGATGATGCGCTCGATCCCCCAGGCGAACCCGACAGCCGGTATCGGATTGCCGCCGAGGATCTCCATGAGGCCGTCATAGCGGCCGCCCGCCGCGAGCACCGCCTGCGAACCCGACTTGTCCGCCTCTTCGGCGCCGACGATCTCGAACACCGTATGACTGTAGTAATCGAGTCCGCGGACCAAGTGCGGCTGGAGCTGATACGGCACTTCCAGCTCGTCCAGGTATTCGAGCACGCGGATGAAATGGTTCTTGGATTCCTCGTTCAGGAAATCCACGATCTGCGGCGCTTCGGCCTTGATGGCCTGGCAACCTTCCTCCTTGCAATCGAGGACGCGCAGCGGGTTCTTGAGGAGGCGCTTCTTGCAGTTCTCGCACGTCTGGGAACGCTTGCTGCGATAGTACGAGACGAGCTCGTTCTTGTACGCTTCGCGCGAGGCGAGGTCGCCGATCGAATTGACCTGCACCAGCGCTTCGATCCCGAGGTCCTTGAACAAGGTGTGCGCCGCGAAAATCAGGTTGGCGTCGATGACCGGATGCCGGTCGCCGAAGACGTCCAGTCCGGACTGGGTGAACTGGCGGAAACGCCCGGCTTGAGGGCGCTCGTGGCGGAAGACCGGCCCCCAGGTGAACCATTTGATCGGCTGGGGCTGGTTCCACATGCCATGGTTGATGTACGCGCGGGTGACCGACGGCGTGAACTCGGGGCGAAGCGCCATGGATTCCCCGCCCTGGTCGACGAACGAGAACATCTCCTTCTCGACGATATCGGTGTGCTTGCCGGTACCGCGGACGAACAGCGATGACTCTTCAAGGATGGGCGTATCGATGCGCTCGAACCCGAAGGTGCCGGCGATCGATTCCACGCACGCGCGGACATGCATCCAATACTTCTGGTCCACCGGCAAGATGTCCTTCATGCCGCGCAGGGCCTGGGGCGTGGGCGCGGTGCGTTTCGGCTTCTGCTGGATCTCCTCCGTCCCGGGCGCCGACGGCGCCGCGGCCGGCTTGCTTCCGGTCCCGGCCTTGGCGGGAGCCGGCGCCTTGACCGACGGGGTCTTTTTCATCTTGGTCATGCGGGCGTTTAGTGCGCTGGGTTATGGTGCTCGGAAAACGGTCGCTCGATCGATGGGCCATCCGCGGATCCAGACCCGGCCGACGACGTCTTGGGCCGGGAGCGGCCCGAAGATGCGGGAATCCAGGCTGGCGGTGCGGTTATCGCCCATCACGAAGTACTCGTCGTGACTGAGCTTGATGGTCCGTTCGCCTTCGGTCGGGACGTCAGGAGAAAGATACGCGGTCTCGTCCAGGATGAAGCCGTCCGGGTGCGCGGCGTTGATGATGGTGACTTTCCGCCCCGACACCTTCACCGTCTCGCCGGGAAGACCGATGACGCGCTTGATGAAGAACTGCCTGGGGTCGAGCGGGTACCGGAACACGACCACTTCACCACGTTCCGCGTGGCGCAGGCGATAGCTCAATTCGTCGATGATCAGGTACTCGCGGTCATCGAACGTCGGCTCCATCGAGGCGCCTTTGACATAAAAGGGCTGCACCAGGAAGTACCGGATCGGCAGGATGATGGCGAGCGAGATGACGACGATCTCGGCGATCTCCATCCCGAAACGCCCGAGCCGGACGAAAAACGAGGGGTCGGCCCCGGGTGCCTGGTTTCCGGGCTCGGTCTTTTGTTCCTCCAACGCGGGAGTCGGGAGAGTTGCGGGCATGTGAAGTTTCTAGACCAATCTTCGCGAAGCCTTCCTCGGATGGCGTGTCAGCCGAAGCCTTGGCGAAGGCTGGTGGACGTTGGTGGATTCGAACCACCGACCTCTGTCGTGTGAAGACAGCGCTCTAACCGGCTGAGCCAAACGTCCGCGCTGGAACGCCGTGACCTGGACAAACGCGCGTTCCTTTCCTATTATACACGGGTAGTCGCCAGTCTAGCAGGCTTATTTCCGTCTCGCAAGCCCCCACGATGAAGCCGCCGAAAATCAACCTGCTTGACCAAGAAACCGGAAGCCTGCTGCCTCGGCGCCGTTTTTCGTTTTGGAAGGGCGTCGCCATCGCCCTGGCGGCCGCCGCGCTGCTCGTTCCCCTGTTCTTCTCCCTCGCTTCGGCCAGGCTGATTTCCGCCGCCTCGAGGATCAATCCGGCTCCTGGCGGCAAGAAGGTCTCCTTGATCGAGCAGGTCCGTCGGCTGGTCGGCACTTCCGAAAAGAAGCTGAGCGGCGAGGACCGCGACCGCATCAACATCCTGGTGCTCGGAGAGGGCGGCGAAGGGCACGACGGGCCCCACCTGACCGACACCATGCTGTTCGTCACTTTCAAGCCGTCGACTTCCCAAGTCGGCATCCTTTCGCTCCCCCGCGACCTCTGGATCCCGCTGCCGGAAGGCGGCTCCAACAAGATCAACGCCGTGAACGCGCTGGCCGAGAACAGCAAGCCGCGTTCCGGCGGCGAAGCGACGGCGCGCGTCATCGGACGCCTGCTCGACCAACCGATCGACTACTACGTGCGCGTGGATTTCTCGGCCTACAAGACGCTGGTCGACGACGTCGGCGGGGTCACGATCGACGTCGACCAAGCCTTCACCGATTACGCCTATCCGACCGATGACGCGCTTTATAAGACGGTCTCGTTCCAGAAGGGGCGCCAAACGATGAACGGCGACACCGCTCTAGAATACGCCCGCTCGCGCCATGGCAACAACGGCGAAGGGTCGGACTTCGCCCGGAGCCGGCGGCAGCAGAAAGTCCTCCTGGCGCTCAAGGACAAACTGGTCTCGATCGACACCCTGCTCAATCCTTCGCGAGTGGCCAGCGTGCTCGAAACGCTCCAGAATCACGTCGTCACCAACATGGAGCTCTGGGAGATCGTCGCGCTGGCGAAGGGCCTGCGCGGGCTCGATCGCTCCACGATGGTCCACCGCGTCCTCAGCGACGACCCTGAAGGACCGCTTTACGCCACGACCATCCCCCTCTCCGGCGTCGACGCCTACGTGCTCCTTCCGCGTAAAGGCGATTGGAGCGACGTCCAGCGGATCGCCTCGAGGCTTCTCGAGACGAAGTCGGATGGGGCGGCCGCGAAAGCCGCAGCGGCGCCGATCCGCGTCGAGATCCGCAACGGCACGACGCAGCCGGGACTCGCGAAGAAGACTCAGGACGCCGTCGCCAAGATCGGCTACGAAGTGGTCCGCATCGGCAACTCCAAGAAGACCGACCTGCCGCGCACGACCGTCTACGACCTGAGCGACGGCGCGCATCCCGAGGAGCTCCAGACGCTCCGCAACCTGCTCGGCGCCGACGTGGCGCTGACCCTGCCGGGGTATCTCGCCACCGGCCTTACTCCATCGAACATCGCGCTATCCAACGGCCAGCAGCCCGCGAGCGACGGCGTCGACTTCCTCATCATCCTCGGCCAGGACGCCATCAAATGATATGCCGACCAAAGAAAAGCCAAAGGTACACGCCTCGCCATCGGTCGCGCTCGTCGGACGCAAGAACGTCGGGAAATCTTCGCTGTTCAACCGGTTGATCGAGGACAATCAGGCCATCGTTTCGGACGTCCCTGGCACGACCCGCGACATCGGCGTCGGCATGGCGCGCTGGCGCGGACAGCTCCTGACGCTCCTCGACACCGGCGGCTTGGACATCATCAAGCAGGACGAGATCGAAGTGAACGTCCGCAAGCAGGCCCTGCGCGCCGCCCAGAAATCGCACGTGATCGTCTTCCTCGGGGACGCCCTGACCGGGCCGCTTTCGACGGACATCGTGCTCGCCAAGGAGCTCCGCAAGGCGGGCCGTCCGGTCATCCTGGCGGTCAACAAGGCCGACGGCCCGGCGCAGCAGCGCGAGGTCGGCGACGAATGGAAGAAGCTCGGGCTCGGCGAGCCGATGGCCGTCTCCGCCGCGAGCGGCGCCGGCACCGGCGACCTGCTGGACCGCATCTTCGAGGAGTTCACCGCGCTCGAGCTCCCGCTCGACAAGATCGTCCCCGACGTCACGATCGCCATGATCGGACGCCCGAACGTCGGCAAATCGTCGCTCCTGAACGCCATGATCGGCGAGGACCGCGTCATCGTCTCGGAGGTCCCGCACACCACCCGCGAACCTCAGGATACCCTCCTCTTCTACAAGGACCGCCCGATCCTGGTGGTCGACACGGCCGGCATCCGCAAGCGGTCGCATATCGCCAAAGGCCTCGAATCGGTCAGCGTCGGCAAGAGCCTGACCGCCATCCAGCAGGCCGACGTCGTCTTCCTGGTGATCGACGTGAGCCAAGGAGTCGAGCAGCAGGACCAGCATCTGGCCGGCCTCGCTTCCGACTCCGGCAAAGGCATCGTCATCGTGCTCAACAAGTGGGACACGCTTACCGAAAAGACCACCAAGAGCGCGGATGAGCAACGGGAAGAGATCTATCTCTCGCTCCCCTTCCTGCGCTGGGCGCCGATCGCCTTCGTCTCGGCCAAGACCGGCATGCGGGTGCAGAACCTGCTCGACATGGCGCTCAAGGTGAAAGCCGCCCGCGAACGCGAGCTGACCAACGAGGAGCTCGACCGTTTCGTCGAGAAGCGCGTCAAGCCGTACCTGGCCTCCCGCATCTCCCGCAACAAGACGATGCTCGGACAGAAGCGCAAGCAGACCCACGTCTACGGCATCCGCCAGAACGGCACCACGCCGCCGAAGTTCATCATGCTGGTGAAGGACAAGAACTTCACCGACCCGACCATCACCAAGTTCGTCGAGAACCGCCTGCGCGACGAGTTCGGCCTCGAGGGCACGCCGGTCATCGTCAACTACCGCGAGATCGAGAAGTGAGGACAAAAGACGCTCCGCGAGGGGCGTTTTTTGGTGTAGAATGCGTCCATATGATCCTGATCGTCGGCTTGGGCAATCCGGGCGCGAAATACGAAAAGACCCGGCACAACCTCGGGTTCCGGGTGGTCGACCAGCTGGCGGAGCGCTGGGGGTTCGGGCACTACGATACGCGGTTCGACGGCGATATCGGCAAGGGCCGCGCGCATGGGAAGGATGTGCTGCTGCTCCGGCCGCACACCTTCATGAACCTCTCGGGCGCTTCCGTCGCCGCCTGCGCGCGTTACTTCAAGCTCGTCCCGGCCGACGTCTGGGTCGCGCACGATGACCTGGACCTGCCGCTCGGCAAGCTCCGCATCCGCGTCGGAGGCTCCTCGGGCGGGCACAACGGCATCGCTTCCGTCATCGAACGCCTCGGCGACCGGGCGTTCACGCGCTTCCGCCTGGGCATCGGACGTCCGGCGACGCCGGTGCCGATCGAGGATTACGTGCTGCAGCCGTTCGGGCCGGAAGAGAAGCATGTCGCGCAGGAGATGGTCGCGAAGGCGGCCGACGCGATCGAGACGGCGCTGAAGGAGGACGTGACACGGGCGATGAATCTCTTCAATATCGGAACGTGAAAACGCCTCCCCGAGAACCGGGGAGGCGTCGTGTTGAGACGGTCAGGCGCGCTTGGATGCGTGCCGGTCGCCGATCGACACCTTCATCGAAGGTGCCGGAACGGCGTTCGGGATCGAGGCGTCACGGACGAAAGACAGGTCCTTCCGCACGATCTCCTGGAAGGCGTCGATTCCCGGGCCAGGAGCCTCGGAGACCGACGGGTCCCAAATGACGCGCCCTGCCGCGTGATTGACGTCGAACCGAGCGCCGGGGAAGCCCGCATGGAGCGAGGCCTCGACGGCATGCAGATCGACCTTCACGAGAGAGGCGGTGAGCAACGCGATGCGGCCCGTGTGCGGGTTCTTCACCAGCGCCACTCCGATCGGAGCGCGCAGATCGCCGAGCGCGCGCCAGAGGTGCTTCATGAGGTTGGGGTTCTTGGTCACGAGGACCAACCCCTTCGTGTCCGGTGCGTGCCGCAGATCGAAGGTGCGGGCGTTCTCAAGGTCACGAGCGCGCAGATCGCACGCCATGCGCCGCGCCTCGTTCATGACCTGCTGCTCGGCACACCCGAACCGCGTGGCGATCCCGACCCACTCCCTCTCGAGGGAAAGGCCGACGAGCGCCAGTTTGGCGTCCGGGTTCTTGAGCACCGCGACGATCGCGCCGATGATCTTGACGATCAGTGCGGGCGCATCCCCGGCGAGAAGCGGCAGGTTCCGGGCGAAGTTCGGGATCAGCCCCTTACGATAGAGACCGCCCCCTTGAACACCCGCGACCTTGCCGTGATTCTCGGCCAGGACCGTGCACAGGCTCACGAGTCCGGGGATCTTGCTCTGGATCGCGTGCCCATCGGCATCGGCCGTCACGAGACCGCGGTGAACCGCATACGCCTCGGTCAGCGATCGGATGTTGGGGCCGCGATACGGGTCGACCAAGCCTTCGAGATCGATCGAGGCGTCGGTCTGCTCGCCGACCACCGGCTGGAGCTCATCGGGCGATAAGCCGAGTACAGTGCAGGACTCGAGGGCGAGCGCAACGAGCTTGTCGAAGTTGACGGCTTCCAGGTCGCGGATAAAGATCTTGGTCCCCATGTGAAATCCTCCTTGAAAACGGGTGGGGTGTCAGTGGCGGGCAGAATGCCTGCGTGACCACGTAGGATAGCACGAAAAGCCTGTTTTGTCAATAGATTATATCAAAATAGAAACACGCGGCTTATGACCGCGTGCGAATAGGCTCAAATATCGATTTCTAGGGTCCGGACGCCGATGACAAGGTTCGGAATGAACCCACGGAGCTCCGACGCCACCGATGCCAGGGCCGCCGACGACCCATGGCAAAGGACGGCGGTTTCCGGCTTGTACTGTCCGAACCATCTGAGGATGTCGGCCCGGGAATCGTGACCGCCCGTGCGGATCTGGGCGACCCGGCAGGCGACCGCCAAGCTTTCGACCATCGGACCTCGCTCATCGCGACCCTCGAAGTCCAGCACAGGAGCCACGCCGGTCCGTTCCCGTTCGGCAACGGCGGCCATGATGCGCGCGCCATCGCTGCCCTTGGCCAGGTAGCCGCTGGCGAAGAGGACGAGGGCGTCAGGATTCGGCAGCAACTCCCCTTTCCAGGCGCTTGCCGCCCCTCCCGGCCCGCCCATCCCCGGCGTCGAGACGACGACGCGAGGCTCTCCATCCTTCGCCAATCCATCGCGCTCCTCCCCCATCACGAACCTCGCGTTGCCGATATCGAGCGGCGTATCCGAATCGGACCAGCTCCCCTGCTCCGACATCGCGATCTTCGTATGGATACGACAGGCGCCGTCGAGGAGGAGCTCCGACAATCCGAGCTCTTGCAGGCCATGGACGATCGCGCTTCCTCGGTGCACCCCGAAGGCGCAACAGAGCACGGGCGCCCGACGCGCCACGGCCTCCCTCACGAGCTCGCGCCCTTTCCGCATCTCGCTGTCCCAGCTGCGGGCATCGGACTCGAGGTCCGCGCCGTACGTGCAGTCGGATGCCGCGATGACGTGCGGACGCCACGCCTCGGGCAGCGGACGACCGCCCTTGATGCCCGGCTGGTCATGAGAACAGCGGTCGCCGGCGTAGTGGATGTTCCGTCCGCCGACACGGAACGTGAACGAGCACGCGCCGCGGACATGGCCCTCCGGGTGGACATAGGCCCTGAGCCCCGGAAGGATCTCATACTCTCCCGGCTTGGCGATCGGATGAATCCTTGGTTCGACTTGCACGATTTCAGCGGCGCTTCCGAGCGTTTCGCGCCGTCCGCCGCGCCGTTCGCTTTTCAAGGCGGACTTGAGATCCGCCTCAAGATAGGCCTGGAACGAAGCATATGAGGGCATCGTCATCCAAATCCTGGCCGTCGGCGACAAGTACGGGATGAGCAGCGCCAGAGCCCCGGAATGATCACCATGGACGTGCGTGATGCAGACGGCATCGATCGGTCGACTGTCCTTGAAGAACGCGAGGTCCGGAAGAAGCCAGCTGCGCCGCCCGAACGGCACGCCCGAATGGATCGGGATGCAGCCGCAGTCGACCACCACCCTACGGATGTGCACCGAACCGTCATAGACGTCCATGACGCCGCAAGACGGTTCGATGGTCTGATCGTCGGGCGCGGAGCCCAGTCGAGTACAAAGGACGCGAAGCGACATGTTCATCCTCCAAGCGTCCGTCCGGACGCAAAACGATTCGATAAGGACGCCTGCACGCATCATGCGCGCAGGACCAGCGAAAATACGCCAAAAACCGGTGGCTGTCAAGCGGAGAACTTGCATGCCGGGCGTCAGGTCTGCTAGGCCCGAGAAACTATGGAACAACGTCTTCTTCGACCGAACGATCCCGACTGGCCTCAAGGAGTGCAGCATACCTCTCCCACGCCCACGCGGCTGTTCTTGCGCGGGCAGCTGCCGAAGACGCCCGGGGTGGCCGTCGTAGGTACCCGCCGCATCACGCCGTACGGGCGCGCCTGCACGGAACTGCTGGTGCGCGAACTCGTCCGGCTGGGCGTACCGGTCGTAAGCGGCCTCGCGCTCGGCATCGACGGGGTGGCCCACGAGACGGCGGTCGAGGGCGGCGGAATGACCGTCGCGATCATCGGCGGCGGGATCGATGACCGATCGATCTCCCCGAGCAGCCATGCCGGGCTCGCCAAGCGCATCCTGGAATCGGGCGGCGCGATCATGAGCGAATACCCTCCCGGCGCGCCGTCTCTGCCCCATCATTTCCCGGAGCGCAACCGCCTGATCGCCGCTCTGAGTAGGGCGGTCCTGGTCATCGAAGCGCCCCATAAATCCGGCGCGATGATCACCGCCAAGCTGGCGCTCGACATGGGCCGGGAGGTCTGGGCCGTGCCGGGAGCGATCACGCAAGAGAACTCGCAGGGCCCTAACGAGCTGATCAGGAACGGCGCCACGCCCATCAACGGACCGGATGATCTCGCCCAAGCGCTCGGGTTCGAGGTCCGTAACGGCGGCCGCCAAGGCCGACTGTTCCCGATGGAAGACCTGCCGCCGCCCGAGCGCGCCGTGGCCGAAAAACTGGCGACCGGCATCGACACCGCCGACGCGCTTTCACGCGCCCTGCAGCTCTCCGTCACGGCCGTTTCCGGCGTACTGACGGCACTGGAACTCAAAGGGCTTGTCCGCTCGGTTGGCGGCGGGCGCTATACCTTATATACTTGACGCCGTCACGCCGCGTTGGTATCTTCCGCCACGATATGAAACTCATCATCGTCGAGTCCCCCACCAAAGCGAAAACCATCTCGAAGTTCCTGGGCAAGGGCTATAAGGTCCTGTCCTCCTTCGGGCACGTGCGCGACCTGCCGACGTCCACCATGGGCATCGACATCAAGCACGATTTCGCCCCCAAATACGTCATCCCGAAGAAGTCCACCAAGGTGGTGGCCGAACTCCGGAAGGCCGCCAAGGCCGCCGACGAGATCTACTTCGCGACGGATGAAGACCGCGAAGGAGAGGCCATCTCCTGGCACCTGAGCGAGCTCCTGAAGATCAAGGCGGAGAAAGCCAAGCGCATCACCTTCCACGAGATCACCAAGGAGGCCATCGAGCACGCCCTCAAGGCGCCCCGCCACATCGACGAACGCATGGTCGACGCCCAACAGGCCCGCCGCGTGCTCGACCGCCTGGTCGGGTACGAGCTTTCGCCGTTCCTCTGGCGCAAAGTCGCCCGCGGGCTTTCGGCCGGACGCGTGCAGTCGGTAGTCGTCCGCCTGATCGTCGAGCGCGAACGCGAAGTCCTGGCTTTCAAGCCGGAAGAATACTGGTCGATCGAAGCCGAGTTCCTGAAGAAGGGCGTGCCGACGGCTTTCGAAGCCCGGCTTCACAGCAAGGACGGCGAGACGCTCGACAAGATGGCCATCCCGAACGAGGCGGAAGCCAAGGGCATCTTGAAGACGCTGGAAAAAGCCTCCTACTCGATCGAGACGGTCGAAAAGAAGACGAGCAAGCGCTCCCCCGCCGCGCCGTTCACCACCTCCACCCTCCAGCAGGACTCCAACAACAAGCTCGGCTACTCCGCCAAGCAGACCATGATGCTGGCGCAGCAGCTGTATGAAGGCGTCGAGCTCGGCGAGGAAGGGTCGGTCGGTCTCATCACCTACATGCGTACCGACTCGGTCAACCTCGCCCAGAAGTTCCTGGAAGAGACGCATGCGTACCTGAAGGAAACGTTCCCGAACGACGTCTCGCCGGAAGCGCGCGTCTACAAGACCAAGTCCAAAGGCGCGCAGGAAGCCCACGAAGCCATCCGGCCCACCTCCGCGATGCGCACGCCCGAATCCGTCAGGCAATACCTGGACGACCGGCAGAACAAGCTCTACGAGCTGATCTGGCGACGCGCCATGGCGTCCCAGATGAAGGATGCCGAAATCGAGACGACCTCCGCCACCATCGCGAGCGGCACCCCCTACCGCTTCCGCGCCACCGGCTCGATCGTCGACAAGCCCGGCTTCATGAGCGTCTACCAGACGGACATGAAGGAGAACCTGCTGCCGCCGCTGGAGGAGAAGGACGCGCTCGAAGCGAAGTCGATCGATCCCAAGCGGCACTTCACCGAACCGCCGCCGCGCTATTCGGAAGCGACGCTCGTGAAGGCGCTGGAAGAACGCGGCATCGGCCGCCCGTCGACCTACGCCCCGACCATCTCGACCGTCATCGACCGCGGCTACGTCGAGAAGGACGAACGCCGCCTCAAGCCGACCGAATTGGCCCTCCTGGTGAACGACCTCCTGGTCGAGCATTTCGCGTCCATCGTGGACTACGACTTCACGGCCAACATGGAAAACACCCTCGACGACATCGCCGAAGGGACGCAGGCCTGGGTACCGGTCATCTCGTCGTTCTACGGGCCGTTCCATGAGAACCTGGACGTGAAGGAGAAGGAGCTCTCCAAGAAGGGCTTGACGGAAACGGAGACGGACGAGAAGTGCGAGAAGTGCGGCAAGCCGATGATCATCAAGTTCGGCCGCTTCGGCAAGTTCTACGCCTGCTCCGGCTACCCCGAATGCAAGACCACCAAGCCGTACGACGAGAAGGACAAGGCCGCGCAGGACGCCGCGCAGGAACAGGCGGCCGGCGAAGTCTGCGAGACGTGCGGCGCCCCGATGATGGTCAAACGCGGCCGCTTCGGCGCCTTCCTCTCCTGTTCCAAGTATCCGGACTGCAAGTTCACCAAGCAGATCAAGAAGCTGACCGGGGCCAAATGCCCAAAGTGCAAGGAAGGAGACGTCATCGAAAAGCGCTCCCGTAAAGGCCGCAACTTCTACGCCTGCTCGCGCTACCCAGACTGCGACTTCGCCATGTGGTCCAAGCCGACCGGCGAAGTCTGCCCGAAGTGCAAGGAGCTCCTGGTCTTCGCCAAGGACCACAAGATCGCCTGCTCCAACAAGGAGTGCGACTTCACCAAGGACGCGCCGCAGAAGGAGGAATGAGACGAGACCTCCCCCTTCCCTAAAGGGGAGGTTTTGTTTTAGGCTGGATGTCTATGGGCCTCTCCCGCCTGCTGGAAACCGTGAAGGAATATTCGCCCAAGACCGACCTCGACACGATCGAGCTGGCTTATGATTTCGCCGAAAAGGCGCATGAAGGCCAGAAACGCGCCTCCGGCGAGCCGTACATCAACCACTCGGTCGAGACGGCCATCACGCTCGCCAAGCTGCGGCTGCCGGAAAACATGATCGTCGCCGGGCTCCTGCATGACGTCCCGGAAGATACGCCCGTCACCCTCTTGGACATCGAGAAGCTCTTCGGCAAGGACGTCGCCTCGATGGTCGGCGGCATCACCAAGCTCGGGAAGATCAAGTACCGCGGCATGGAACGGTACGTGGAGAACCTCCGCAAGATGTTCGTGGCGATGGCCTCGGACATCCGCGTCATCCTGATCAAGTTCGCGGACCGCCTCCACAACCTCTCCACCCTCGATGCCCTGCCGCAGCGCAAGCGCGCCCGGATCGCCCTCGAGACGCTGGAAATCTACGCGCCGATCGCCAACCGGCTCGGCATGGGTTTCATCCAAGGCCGCTTGGAGGACCTTTCCTTCAGATACGTGAACCCGAAGGACTATGCCTGGGTCTCGGGCCTGGTGAAAGACCGGTATCGCGCCAAGGAACGCTACCTCAAGAAGATCGGGGAAAGGATCTCGGGCGAGCTCGAAAAGAACCGCATCGCGCTCCTCGACATCCACGGGCGCACCAAGCACATCTACAGCCTCTACAAGAAGCTGATGAAGCACGGACGCAACCTCGACAAGATCTACGACCTGGTGGCGTTGCGCGTGATCGTGCCGACCGTGGCGGACTGCTATGCGACGCTTGGCATCGTCCACCAGCTGTGGAAGCCGCTCAAGGGCCGCATCAAGGACTACATCGCCCAGCCGAAACCCAACGGCTACCAATCGCTGCACACGACCGTCTTCTGCGACGGCGGGGAGATCGTCGAGATCCAGATCCGCACCGAACAGATGCACGAGGAGTCCGAGTACGGCATCGCCGCGCATTGGCACTACGTGGAACAGGGCAAGGAATCGCCCGCCATCATCAACGCGCAGCTCGCCTGGGTCAAGGAGCTCGTCAAGCTCCAGAAGGAAACGATGGAGGCCCCAGGCACGCTGCTCGAATCCGTCGAGAAGCTCAAGATCGACGTCTTCCAGAAACGCATCTTCGTCTTCACGCCGAAGGGCGACGTCATCGACCTGCCCGAAGACGCCTGCCCGGTCGACTTCGCCTATGCCATCCATTCCGCCATCGGGGACAAGTGCGCCGCCGCCCGCATCAACAACGAGATCGCGCCGCTCGACGCCTGCCTCTACTCCGGCGACATGTGCGAAATCGTCATCGACAAGCACCGCAAAGGGCCGAACGGAGACTGGCTGAAGTTCGTCAAGACCCATCATGCGAAGGACCGGATCAAATCCTACGCGAAAAAAAGGCGCCTCGGCTGAAGCCAGGCGTCTTTTCATCCTCTCAACCGGTCGACGATCCCCTTGAACTCCTCGTCGGAATAGAACTCGATGGTGATCCTGCCGTTGTGCCCTTTCTTCTGGACGCCCACCTTGGTGCCGAGCGCGCGGCGGAGCTCCTCCTCGACGGCCATGAGGTTGACGTCCTTGACCGATCCTCGGGCCTTCTCCCCCCCTTTGCGTTCGCGCGAGACGGCTTCGGCCTGGCGGACGTTGAAATCGCCTTGGAGCATCCGCTCGAACATCGCCTTGCGCTCCTTGGCCTCGTCCATGCCGCAGAGCACCCGCGCCATCGACATCGAGATGCGCCCGTCGGCGAGCGCCATCTGCATCTCGCCCGGCAATCCGAGCAGCCGGAGGGTGTTGGCGACGACGGAACGGCTCTTGCCGACGCGTTCCGCGACCTTCTCCTGGGTCAGGCCGAACTCCTCGGCCAGCTTGGCATAGGCGTGCGCCTCCTCGATCGGCGAAAGGTCGGCGCGCTGGATGTTCTCGATCAGCGCAAGTTCCAGTTTTTCCTGCTCGGTGGCGTCACGGACGATGACCGGCACCTTCTTGAGACCCGCTTCCTTGGCGGAACGCAGGCGCCGCTCGCCGGCGATCAGCTCATACAGGCCGTTCGGTTTTTCGGTGACGGTGATCGGTTGAAGGATGCCGAACTCCTTGATGGAAGAGATCAGCTCCTCGAGCTCCTCGGCATGGAACTCGCGACGCGGCTGGTGCGGGTTCGGGACGATGTCACCGACCGGGACGTGCAGGATGCGCTCCCCGACGGGAACCTGTTCCAAGGCTTCACCCGGCTTGGGTGAAACGGCTGCCGCTTGCGGCGTCGCGACCGGTTCTGCCGGCTTGTTGGGAATCAACGATGAAAGACCCCTCCCGAGTCCCCCCTTCATACGGCGGCAAGTTCGGTTTTTTCCACGGCGGCGATGACCTCTTCCGCCAGCCGCTCATAGGCCTTGGCGCCTTTGGAACCCGGATCGTAATCGATGATCGACTTGCCGTAGGAAGGCGCTTCTGCCAAGCGGACGTTCCTCGGGACGGCCGAACGGAAGATCTTGTCCGGGAAATACTTGTACAGTTCGGCCATGACCTCGTTGGAGAGCTTGTTGCGGCCGTCGAACATCGTGATGACGGCGCCGAGCACGGAGAGCTCCGGCTTGACGTGCTCCTTGACCAGGTCGATCGTCTTCATGAGGGCGCTCAAACCTTCCAGCGCGAAGTACTCGGCCTGGACCGGGATGAGCACCTGGTCGGCCGCGATCAGGCCGTTGACCGTCAGGAGGCCGAGGGACGGCGGGGAATCGATGATGATGAAATCGTAATCATGACGGATGCCCATCATGGCATCGGCCAGCTTGAACTCGCGGCGTTCCGCGCCGACCAGCTCGACGCTCGCGCCCGCCAAGTTCGGCGTGGCCGGGGCCAGTCGATAGCCTTCGATCGTGGTCGGGACGATGATATCCCGGAAATCCGCCTGGCCGGTGATGGCCTCGTAGACGCCCTTCTCGATGGCGTGATGATCGTGGCCCAGATTGGACGTGGCATTGCACTGCGGATCGAGGTCGACCAGCAGCACGAACTTGCCTTGGCGCGCCAGATACGCTCCCAGGTTCACGGCCGTGGTGGTCTTTCCGACTCCCCCTTTTTGATTGACGACCGAAAGGATGAGGGCCATACGCATACAGTGTAGCCGAGGGGTACGAGCACGGCAAGGCACGATTGACAAGGGTCCGACCGTGCCATAAACTGAGCCTAGTTTCGCGCTGAAAACCGCGCCACGGTGGCGAAATGGCAGACGCAGGGGACTCAAAATCCCCCGATCGCAAGGTCATGAGGGTTCAAGTCCCTCCCGTGGCACCAAAAAAGCCCCTCCGGCCGGAGAGGCTTTTTTCGATCAACCGAGCACGGCGATCTTGACCAGGATGACGGCGGCGACCATCTGATAGGCCACTCCCCACTTGAACGGGATGTCCTTGCCCTTGCGGTACTTGCCGATCCAGAGATGGTGGTTCTGGTGATGGAAGGCGGTGAAGCGACGGAAGAACGGTTGGACCTTGGTGAGCTCATAGACGCCGACGAGGAGGTCCGGGAGGACGCTGCCGATGAGTCCCCATTTCATCGGGCCGTGCAGGTCGGCGGGCGCGTTCGAGAGGATCATCAACGTCACGTACATGGCGATGACCGAATCGATCGTGACGTAGGCGACCGCCCGCCTGGTCTTTTCGCCTGATTTGTAGCCATCGAGCATGTGCTCGTCCCCATGCGGGATGCGGTCCGCCAGGAAGTGCGAGAGGAACCCGAGCGCGAAGGCCAGATACCGGTTCGGTACGGCGACCCCCACCAAAGCGCCGATCGCGGCGTGCGTCGTGATGAACATACGCATGGGAGTATAGCACCGGCGTACGCCGGCGGCAACGGTCCGGCCACTCCCCGCCCGAGGCATACCGCTCCGGAATCGCGATCTCGGCCCCGCGTCCTCCAACGGAGTTGACTTCGGGAGCCGCGCATGTTACTAATAGTTTAGATACTAAACCATTGGCAGACATCGTATGCATGCCCGAGACATCCGGCATCGCCTTGAAGAGGGCGTCAAGATCTTTTCCAGGATCTTCCTGATATACGAGGCGGCATCCAAAAAGCCTCTGCGGGTCGGGAATCGCCTTCTCGGCCCCTCCACGCTCCACGTCATCGAGGCCATCGGGAAGAACCGCGCCGCAACCATCACCGCCCTGAGCGGACACGCGATGGTAACGAAGGGCGCGATTTCCCAGATCGTCACCAAGTTGACGGCCGACGGCCTCGTGAAAAAGACGAGACAAGGCCATAACCGCAGGGAAACGCCGCTGGAACTGACGCCGAAGGGACGGGCTGCGTTCGAAGCGCATGAGCGTCACGCGGCGCCGACGCTGGACAAGCTCAGGCGAATCATGCGTGAACGCCCTAAGGAAGAGATAGATGCGTTTCTGCGCGTCCTCGCCGAAGTCGAAGATGCTTTCGGCGATGACGCGAGGAAATAGGCCGCTCACTCACCTATCGATAAAACCATGAATCTCGACTTCAGGGACCGTCAGATGGACGTCGGCACCGAATCGTTCGACGTCATCAGGGCCCTCAGTGTCGCTCCGACGAAAGGTGCCGCGCTCGACGAATGCCTCGCCGCGACCGGAAGGATCAGGAAAGGCGACCGCGAGAGCTGGATCAAGGAGTGGCTCGCCCTGGCCGATGATGTCCTTCAAAAAGCGGAAAAGGCGCATCAAGCAGGCAGCCTCGTGACAGCGCGCGAAGCCTATCTTCGGGCGAGCAACTACACGCGGACCGGCATGTATTTCACCGATCATCTCGACCCGCGCCGCACAGCCGCCATCAGGAAAAGCCGCGAGGCTTTCGAAAAAGGAGCAGGGCTCCTCGATGCCCGGGTCGAACCGATCCGCATTCCGTTCGAAGGCGCTGAAATGCCCGGGTACTTCCTGCCGGCCAGGCGGGCCGGGAAGCGTCCGACGCTCATGGCCGTGAACGGAGGCGATTCGACGAACGAAGAGCTGGTCCATTGGATCGGCTTCGCGGCTGCGGAACGCGGCTGGAATTTCCTGACGTTCGAAGGACCAGGCCAATGGAGCGCGCTGCAGATGAATCCCAGTTTCCACCTGCGTGCCGACTATGAGGCGCCGGCCAAGGCGGTCGTGGATTGGCTGGTCCGTCGCGAGGAGGTCGATGAGAAAAAGATCGCCCTCATCGGCTATTCCATGGGTGCAGGGCTAGGAGTACGCATCACCGCCTACGAAAAACGCATCTGCGCGTGCATCGCCAACGGCATGGCCGTGGACGTCAACGAGGCGTGGGATGCGACGATGCCGGCGATCTTCAAGAACGATGCCGTCTTCGCTTTCCTGGAAAGCAGGAACATCCAGCTGTTCGGCCTCATGAATCACTTCCGCTGGATGATGGGGGTCTCGGAACCGCATGAGGTGATGGAATTCTGGAAACCCTTCAGCGTCAAGGATCTGGCGCCCAAAATGGATCGTCCCGTATTGCTCCTGTACGGAGAAGCCGAATACGCGCAGACCAACGAGCGGACGGGACTCACCGCACTTCAGTTCATGAAGGATCTGCCTCGACCCGCCTCCTTTCACGAGTTCCTTTTTGATGAGGGGTGGGCGGCCAGCCATTGCCAGGTCGGAGGAGCCGGCACCTCGCAGCCCGTCATATTCGATTGGCTGGAAAAGGTCGTGAATGACGCAGGCGGACTTCCGCAGCCGACGCCCGCCAAGTCCCTGAAACTGAGCCGGTATTTCGGCGGCAAGGCCGTCAACGCATTGCTGGATGGCATCCAGGTCCACGCCGTATAGCGCCGTTGACGTCAGCAAAGAAAAAACCCCATCTCGCGATGAGGTCTTTTCTGGTAGCGGGAGAGGGAGTTGAACCCTCGACCTTGGGCTTATGAGTCCCACGCTCTAACCAACTGAGCTATCCCGCCGCGGGCTTACCGGCAAAATGCTATCAAAAACCCTTTCGTTTGGCAAGAGCCGCGGCTTGACATCGGAGAAGGTACCTGCTGACATGGGAGAGCGCCCGGCTTCATCGGGAACGCGCGGGAGGACCGCATGCGAAACGGGAAAAAGACCGCCCAACACGCGGCTGGCGATACGCCCGGAAGCCTCCGAAAAAGGCTCGCTGATGGCAAATCAAGGCTCCTGACGCTTGAAGAGGAGCGCCAGATCGGATGCGAAATGCGCGCCCATGTGGAAGCGACCAAAAAGGCCGCCGAATCGGCAGGGGTGCAAGACGTCCACGATATCGATACGATCTTTTCCCGCTACGCCACGCCGGAAGGCCTGAAACTGCGGGACCGCTTCGTCCGATCGAATCTGGGTCTCGTCATCGCCCATGTACGCAATCATCATGGGCAATCGGTCATGCCGATCGAGGACCTCATGCAGGAGGGCGGCATCGGGTTGATGTGCGCCGCACTACGCTATGATGAACGCCGGGGCGTACGGTTCTCGACCTACGCGACTTGGTGGATACGGCAGCGCATCGGGCACGCGATAACGCGCAAGGCGCGACTGATACGCATCCCGTCGCAGATGCTGACGTTCTCGCGCAGGGTCGACGTCGCACGCGCGGAATTGCGGGCGCGGTTGGGTCGTGAACCCCACGATGAGGAAGTCGCCCAAGCGCTCCATGCCGCGGATAAGCTGAAACGGCGCGAGGGCGATCATGGGTCCTTGTCGCTGAAGGCGCTCATCAAGAACATACGCCGAATCCAGACGAACCTCCGCCAACCGCTCTCGCTCGATCGTCCTATCGCAACGATGGACGAAGGAGGTGCGACCTTGGGGGAAAGCGTCCCGTCGGAAGAAGCTGAAGAGACGCCGCCTTGGACGACGCTGATACCGGAAGCCGCCGCCGCAAGACTGAAGGAAGCCATCCAAGCGCTGACCCCGCTGGAAAGGAAGATCCTTAAACTGCGCTACGGGCTGAAGGGCGGCAACGGCCTCACCTACAAGGAAATCGGGGCCATCTGCCGACTGAGCGGGGAAAGGATCCGGCAGATCGACGTCCAACTCATGCGCAAACTCCGAAAGTCCAGAGGGCTGGGCGCGATCCTCTCCGAAATCCGCACGGATCGCCGCAGATGACGGCGATTTTTCTTTACGAAAAGACCCTCAGCGGTGAAGCTGAGGGTCTTTTGGTTGCGGGGGCGGGACTCGAACCCGCGACCTGCGGGTTATGGGCCCGCCGAGCTGCCAACTGCTCTACCCCGCGTCGATATGGCTAGCGGAACTATAACCGAAGGGGCCTGGAGCGTCAAGCCCTGGCCGCTTCCTCATAGACTTCGAGCGTCTCCCCCGCCATCTTGTCCCAGCGGAAATCGGTCGAACGCATGAGCCCGCGGCGGCCGAGTTCGGCGCGCTTGGCTTCGTCCTCCAGGAGGTGCTTCATCGCCAGCGAGATTTCGACCGGATTTTCCGGATCGACCAGCAGGGCCGCTCCGCGCCCAGCGATCTCCGGCAAAGAAGAAAGGTTGGACGTGATGACCGGCACGCCGAGGGCCATGGCTTCGAGCACGGGCAAACCGAAGCCTTCATAGCGGCTGGGGAAGACGAAAGCCTTGGCACGCGCCATGAGCGCGATCTTGTCCTCTTCCGGCACGTATCCGAGCGCGCGGATGCGCGGGCCGGAACGCCCGAAACGGCGGTTGGCGGCCTCGATGGCGGCGAAAGCCGCCTCGGATTTCCAACCGCGGCCGCCGGCGATCACGAGTTCGGCTCCGGATGCCAACTTCGGGAAACGCTCGGCCAGCGAGACATACGCCCTGACGAGCCCTTCGACGTTCTTGCGGGGCTCGACCGTCCCGAGGAACAGCAGATACGGCTTCTCCAAACCCTTGAGGGCCGGCAGGTCCCAGGCTCCGGGCGGCGGCGGCTCGACGCCTTCATGCACGACGGCGATCTTCTCGGACGGCACCAGGAACAGCCGCCGCAAGTCCTCTTTGGTGGACTCCGAAACGGCGATCAGCCTCTCGGCGCGCCTCAAGCTGGCCGGCACGACCAGCCTGCGGGAAAAGAACTGCCCGCCCGGGAACCACTCCGGGTGCAGGTAAATCGCCATATCATGGACCGTGACGACGCTGCGGCCGCGATATCCGAGAGGCAGGCTGCCGGTCGTGCCGTGAAAGATGTCCGCGCCGGTCTTCACGATCGCCGAAGCCACGTACCGGTGAGAGTACGCATACGGGAAAAACCGCTTGAAACGGGAAAGCGGCAGGATCTTCCGCTCGGCGTTGCGATGGCCTCCGATCAGGAGGTTGACCGTATCCTTGGAGACGCGCTCGTCAAAAAGAAGGGTATAGGCGTTTTCCTCGTCGATCCTGAGAAGATGCCGGACCAGCGAATGCGCGTAGTGGCCGATGCCGGCCATTCCCCCGCTCTCCGGATCCGTGATCGGTCGGCAATCGATGGCGATACGCATAGTCCCTCCATTCTAGCACGTTCACCATTCGAACGTTTTGAATCCCCAGAACAGCAGGCTCTTGGCGTCCTGGAAACGCGCGTCGGAACTGGAGCTGCCGAGCGTCACCGCGATGACGTCAGCAGCGCCCTTCTTGGCGCGCAATACGAGCGTATAGCCGGCTTCCTGCGTATAGCCGGTCTTGCCGCCGACGATCTGGAAATCGCCCTGGTTCAGGAAACTGTCAAGCAGCTCGTCCGTCGCGGGAACGTCCCGTTCGACGCCTGCGGAGGTACGGACGCTGAGGCGCTTGGTCGTGAGGGCGTCGCGCACTTCCGGACGCGAGACCGCCGCGTACGCCAAGCGCGCAACCTCCAGCGCGACGGAACGGTTCTGCGGCAAGTAGCCTGTCGGGTCGACGAAGACGGTGTGGGACAGCCCGAGCTCGCGCGCCTTGGAATTCATCCGGGCGACGAACTGCTCGCGGGTCATGCCCGCGGAACGCGAAAGGGCCATCGCGCAGTTGTTGGCCGAACCGACCAGCATGACCTTGAAGGCGTCGCGAGCCGAAAGCGTGTCCCCTACCTTGAGATACTGGATGCCCTCAAGGGCGTTGTCGCCCGCCTCGATCGTGACCGGCGCGTCCCAGTCCGGTTTCGCGTCGAGCAGGACGAGCGCGGTCATGAGCTTGGTGATCGAGGCGATCGGAGCCACGCGGTCGTCGCCTTCCGAAAAAAGGATCTCGCCGCTCCGGACGTCGACCAAGGCCGAGGTCGGCGCCGTCAGGCGGACGCCCAGGCTTGCCGGGTCGATCTTGCGCGGAGGTGCGACGGCCGAATCCTTCGGCCCTTGCGACGGCCCAGGCTGCGCAGAATCGCCGCTCGAAGGAGCGGCGGCGAACGTGACCGACGGCGGGCGCAAAAGGTCCGTGCGAGCGGTGACGCCCGTAAAGACCGAGAGCATGAGCATGTGCAGGAAAAAAGCGGCCATACGAACCGTCAAGCGGCGTCAGTTTGAGGTTCGGTCGGATTTTCGGCCGGGGCGGCGGTCGGAGGCTTTTGCGCCTCGATGAGCTTCTGCAGGTTCTCGTCGCTGCGGAGATGCTCGTAGTCGGGAAGTTCCGATGTCGACCGCAGGCCGAGATAGCGGAGGAAATCGAACGTCGTGCGGTAGAGGGCGGGGGCGGTCGGATCATCGGTCTTGCCGCCCTCGGTCTCCACCAGACCGCGGATCATCAGGTTGCGCAGGATCAGGCTGCAGTTGACGCCGCGGATCTGCTCGAGTTCGGCCTTGGTGAGCGGGCCGCGGTAGCCGATGATCGTGAGCGTCTCAAGCGCGGGGCGGGTGAGTTCGCCGAAGCTCTCGTCCTTCAGGAAGCCTTTGACCATCTCGGCGTTGTCCGGGCTGGTAGCCAGCTGCACTTCATCCCCGCTCCGGAGCACGACGAAACCGGCGTCCGCGCGAGCGTCAAGCTCGGAGGTGAGCGCTTCGAGCGCTCCCGCGACCTCTTCCTTGGGATGTCCCGTGATTTCTGCCAGCCGCTTGACCGTGAGCGGGCGGCTGGAGACGAACAGCAGGCTTTCGATTTCCGATTTGACCGACATGGCCGTGGCTTACGTGGATGAGGCGGTCTCGAGCTCGATCTCGCCGAAGTGGGCGCCTTGCCGGACGGTCACGTGCCGTTGCTTGACCAGTTCGAGCAGCGCCAGGAACGTGACGATGATCTCGGCGCGCGTGCCGGCGTCCTTGAGCATGCCCGAGAAGCTGAGGCGCGAATGCTTGGCGATGAGATCCTGGATGGAACGGATCTTCTCATGGATCGAGACGGTCTTCTCGATGACGCCTTCGGGCGGCTTGACCACCGGCACCAGGCGGCGGAGCACGTCCCGGAAAAGTTCCGCCATCTTGTCTGCCGTCAGGTCCTTAGGCGGGGCGAAACCGAGCGCGGAGGCCGGTGGTTTCTCGCGGACGAAGGTATGCCGCCGCTTGGAAAGCATGGCTTGGATCTTCTTGGCCGCTTCGACGTACTCCTTGTACATCCGGAGGCGCCGTTCCAGGTCGCCATCCTCGTCCTCCTCGTCCCACTGCAGCAAAGGCAGCAGCATCTTGGACTTGAGGAACAGCAACCGGGCCGCCACGACCAGGAAGTCCGCCAATTCTTCGGCCGGGATTTCCGCCAAGGCCTTCAGCTGATCGATATATTGGTCGGTGACCTTGGCGAGCGCGACCTGCGTGATATCAAGCTCCTCCCGCTCGATCAGCTTGAGCAGGAGGTCGAGAGGACCTTCGAATTTCTCGATCTTAATCCCGTACATCAAGCCTTCTTTTTCTTCAGGACCTTCTTGGCCTTCCCGAACGCCTTGACGACCTTCTTCGCAGCCTTCTTCACGCCGTTCCCGGCGGCCTTCTTCATGAATTTCTGGAGCTGGATCTTGGCCTTGTCGCCGAACTGGCCGAGCGTGGCGCCTTCCTTCTCATGCAAGTCCTTGACCTTCACGCGCAGGGCTTCGGTGTGAGCGCCGGCCGACACCAGGGCGTGCTTGGTCTTGAGCAGGGCCTTATCGACCAGGATTTCCAGCTTGTGATAGCCGCCGAACGGCGTGATCGCTCCCGGGTTGAGCTTCAGCTTCTTGAGCGTCTTCTCGACCGCCATCTCCACCTTCTTGGCCTTCAGCGCTTTCTTGATCTTGGCGAAGTTGGCCCGATACGAAGCGGGAATCACCAGGATGTAATGCTTGCCACGCTTGTCGACTTTCGGGAGCTCTACCTTCACGAGCAGCGTCTTGGCGATGCCGTCGAGCTTCTCGCCGAGCGTCTGCGCCAAATCATAGGCGGTGTAGACCTTCTTGTGAGGGACGATTTCGTACGAGATTTCGGCCTTGTCGAGATACGTGAGGAGCGGTTTGGCGACAGCCATAGGGCTATTTTACTTCATTTTCGGGGCCAAGGCCAGGATGTGCGCTTCCTGCAATTGGGCTTCCGGCATGGGGGCGGGAGCGCCCATCATCGGGTCGCGCGCGTCGCCGGTCTTGGGGAAGGTGATGACCTCGCGGATGTTCGGTTCCCCCGCCAGGAGCATGACGATGCGGTCGATGCCCGGAGCGCAGCCGCCATGCGGAGGCGCGCCGTACTCGAAGGCTTCCAGCATGTGGCCGAAGCGCGACTGGATCTCCTCGTCGGTGGCGCCCAGGATCTGGAAGATCTTCTTCTGGGTCTCGCGGTCGTGGATACGGATGGAGCCGCCGCCGATCTCGTAGCCGTTCAGCACAATGTCATACGCCTTGGCGATGACGCTGGCCGGGTCGGTGTCGAGCATCGCCTTATGCTCGTCGCGAGGGGCGGTGAAAGGGTGATGGGCGGAAACGAGACGGCCTTCGGACTCGGATTTCTCGAAGAGCGGGAAATCGACGACCCAGCAGAAAGCCAGCTCGTTCGGGTCGTCCTTGTTGACGCGCAGGTCCGGCTTGTCGTTGCCGTACTTCTCCATCGCCTCCTTGTAGGACAGGCGCGGGAAGGGCTTCTGGAGGATCTTCTTCTCCGGCGACACGGTCTCCACCAGCTTGATGAGCATCTCCTCGATGAGCGAGATGATATCCTCTTCCTCGATGAACGACATCTCCATATCGAGCTGGGTGAATTCCGGCTGGCGGTCGCCGCGCTGGTCCTCGTCGCGGAAGCAGCGCGCCACCTGGAAGTAGCGCTCCATGCCGGCGACCATGAGCAGCTGCTTGAACTGCTGGGGCGACTGCGGCAGCACGTAGAACTTGCCGGCGTGCAGGCGCGACGGCACCAGGTATTCGCGCGAGCCTTCCGGCGTGCCCTTGGTCAGGATGGGCGTCTCGATCTCGAAGAAATTCTTTTCCGTCAGGAAATCGCGGAAGAACTTGGTGACCTTGTGACGCAGCTCGATGTTCTTGCGCATGCGTTCGGACCGCAAGTCGAGATAGCGGTACTTCAACCGCAATTCCTCATCGACGCCGCGCGTATCGGCCGTGAGTTCGAAGGGGGGCGTCTTGGCGGCGTTCAGCACCGTCAGTTCGAGCGCTTCGAACTCGACCGTGCCCGTCGGCTGTTCGGCCATGACCTGCTTCTCCGGCCGCTTGTTGACCTTGCCGCGGATAGCCACGACGTATTCGGAACGGAGATCGGCGGCCGCGGCGAGCGCGTCCGGATTGCCCGGGTGGAAGACGACCTGGATGATGCCGGTGCGGTCGCGCAGCTCGATGAAGATCATCTTGCCCATGTTGCGGCGCACATGCACCCACCCTTTGAGCACGACTTCCTCGCCGATATGCTGGAGCGTTTCCAAAACAAAAATACGTTTCTGGGATTCCATATGAAGGCACTCTAACATGCGGCTGCCGGATGTTCAACTCGCCACGGATTCGATAAAAATAGCTTATATAAGCCATTTTTTAGGTACTTCTGACCGAAGTCGGATACGGGTATACTGCTCTCATATGACCATCAAGGAATTCCAGTCGGCCGCCGGAGCGTTCCCTGCCACCGAACGGATGCCGGTCCTGTTCGTCGGGCATGGCGATCCGATGAATGCCATCACGGACAACGCGTTCTCGCGGACGTGGACGGAAATCGGACGGGAGCTGCCCAAGCCGCGCGCCGTCCTTTCGATTTCCGCGCACTGGTTCGTGAAAGGCACGATGGTCAACGTCTCGGCCGAACCGCGCACCATCCACGATTTCTACGGCTTCCCTCAGGAGCTCTACGACCAGCGCTACCCCTGTCCGGGCGCACCGGCCGCGGCTGAAGAGGCACGTCGGGCGGCGGAAGGTTTCCCGATCGGGCTCGACACCGAGTGGGGCCTCGACCACGGCACCTGGTCGGTGTTGAAACGCCTTTACCCGGACGCCGACGTCCCGACCTTCCAGCTGAGCCTCGACTATACCAAGCCGTCGCGCTTCCACTACGACCTCGGGCGGGCGCTCGCTCCCCTGCGCCGCAAAGGCGTGCTGATCATGGGCAGCGGCAACATCGTGCACAACCTCGGCATGATCGACCCCTCCGCGGACCGCCCGTTCGATTGGGCCGCCGAGTTCGACGCCGTCTCCCACAAACTCATCGCCGATGGCGACCACGACGCCCTCATCGACTACGCGAACCTCGGCCACGCCGCCCAGCTCTCCATCCCCACGCCCGACCATTACTGGCCGATGCTCTACGCCCTCGGCCTCCAAGAAAAAGACGAAACGCCCTCGTTCTTCAACGAAGGCGTCGTCTACGGCAGCATCTCGATGCGGGGATTCCGGTTGGGCTAGGGCCTGCCTGTTCAGACCCCACGCTTATTTTCTTGGTCGTCGGGGATTCCAGCCAAGTTCACCTCTCTATACCAGGGGGATTTCTTAGTGACAGGTTTCATAGTAACTTTCTTGAAACCTTTATTTGTCAATACGCTTATTGTGACGGGTGCGCTTACATACACGTCCTCTCTTGGACGTTTTGTAAAACCGACCACACCGCCAATCAATTCGTTATGAATAAGCATCATAAAATCATCCGTAAAGCCAATGGTTTCTGAGATCTCGTTGTACTTGGTTTGAATTTCTTCTTCTAGAGATTTCTCCTTTGAATAAAAACTCGCACTGTCGACAATTAATTCAGTCCCCAGATCAGAAAATTCTCTCTGTAGTACCCAAAGACTACTGCTCAGATCCGTTAACTTCTTAAAGTATAAATCTTTAGCTTTCTGCAGGTCCCGCATCATTCCTATCCATGAATCGACAGATCCCCAAAACTTTCTATAGGCATCGACAAACTTACTGATACTCTCGAGCGATCGGTTGCTGTACTCTTGCCATATATCTAGCTCAGTTTTATCCGTAGTCACGCCATTCTTTCTACCCTTCAAATTTATGAAGGTTGTACTCAATCCAAATTTAGAAACCGTTGTCGACAATTCGATATAGGCCTCAATCAATTGGTGTTTGTCTTGATTGATATCTTTATATATCTCCAATCTAGCTTGATCCCTAAGGGCTTGTTTTTGCTGTCTCAAACCAAACAACAAACCGAGAACGGCTGCAGCAAACCACCCAACAACCGTCAGAAAACCTTGATGGTCATCAAAATACGCAACGGTATTGGATGCACTTGAAACCAACGAATCAATAAGAGGCATTGCGTGCTAAGGCTTCAACCTGTTCAACAGCCGCGCGAACGGGATGGTCTCGCGGACGTGCGGAAGCTTGCAGATCCAGGCGACGGTGCGTTCGAGGCCGATGCCGAAGCCGGAGTGCGGGACGGAGCCGTAGCGGCGGATGTCGAGATACCATTCGAAGGCTTCCATCGGCAGGCCGTGATCCTTGATGCGCTGTTCGAGCAGCGCCAGATCGTCGATGCGCTGGGAACCGCCGATGATCTCGCCATAGCCTTCGGGGGCGAGCAGGTCGTCGTTCAGGACGCGGCTGGGGTCCTGAGGGTCTGGCTTCATGTAGAAGGCCTTGATCTCGACCGGATAGTGGTGGACGAAGATCGGCTTGTCGTATTGCTGGGTGAGGAGCGTCTCGTCGTCGGCGCCGAGGTCGTCCCCTTCCTTGATGTCGCTGCCGAGCTCGCGGAGCTTGGCGACCGCTTCGGCGTGAGTGATGCGCGGGAAACCGCCCTCCGCGACCTGTTCGAGCGGCGCGACGTCGCGCTCCAGCGTCTTCAAGTCCTCGCGGCGGTTGGCCAGCACTTTCTTCACCACATGGACGACCAGGTCCTCCTGCAGCTGCATGTTCTGGACATAGTCCATGAAGGACGCTTCGGCCTCCAGCATCCAGAACTCCGTCAGGTGGCGGCGCGTCTTGGATTTTTCGGAGCGGAAGGTCGGACCGAAGCAGTAGCTCTTGCCGAGCGCGCTGGAAGTGGCTTCAAGGTACAGCTGTCCGGACTGGGAGAGGTAGGCCTTGTCGTCGAAATATTTCACTTCGAACAGCTCCGAGGTGCTCTCGGCGGCGTTCGGCGTGAAGATCGGCGAATCGGTCAGGGTGAATCCCCGCTCGCGCATGAATTCGCGCATGGCGAACTCGATCTCGTCGCGGACGCGCAGGATCGCCTCCTGGCGCGAGCTGCGCAGCCAGAGGTGCCGCATGTCCATCAGGAACTCGACGCCGTGCTCCTTCTTGCCGATCGGGAACTCCTGGGACGGCAGGGCGACGACGCGCACGGATCTGGCCTGGATCTCGAAACCGGAGGCCGAACGCGGTTCGGCCTTCACCGCGCCTTCGACCTCGACCGACGCTTCGATCGAGAGCGACTGGCAGGCGTTCCAGGCGTCTTCGCCGATCTCCTTCTTGGAGACGACGGCCTGGATGCGGCCGGAGCCGTCGCGCAGCTGCAGGAAGAAGATCGAACCGGACGAGCGGAAGTTGTAGCACCAGCCTTTCAAGAGGACGTCCTGGCCCGCCTTGGCGGCGATATCTTTGACGAGGGTGTATTCCATAGCAGGCTTACCTTAGCCCGGAACTTGCGGAAAAACAAGACCCGCCGGAAGGCGGGCCTTCCCTCAATTACTGCTGGCGAAATTGCTTGCGTAATGGAGGTTAAAAAGGTTCGAAAAATGTGGGCCGAGATTCTGGTCGACGGCATATTTCGTGATGCGTTCCGTCAGCGCGCAGGCGCGTGCACTTCCTTTTGCCTGCATGACAATCGCAGAACGCGGACGGATATCCTTATCAAAGCTATAGAGTGCTGCAGATCCCGCCGTAATCCTTTCTAGAAAACCGTCACAGTCTGACCCTTCGCCCTCGCAGCCAATTTCAGAAAACGGAATCACCGTGGCCGGACCAAGCGTCTTTCCCTTCCGTGCCGCTTGAACTTCCCGGGTGTCGCAACTGAACGACATCACGACTTCACCACCTCTTGTGAATCTTGCGCTGTCAGGACCTGTAGCATCCGCTTCTAAGTCCTTGGGAAGGAAGATGGCAAATGGCGTTCCGGGAAGCGGAAAAGGCTTTTCATCCTGATCCTTTGAGGAGACCGCAAGTGTCTGAACAGTCTGTTGGCGCGCGAACTCGGTAAGCGCAGATTTGACGCTCGCTGTCCGCGCATCTGCGGCTTCGACCTTTGATTCAAGTTCGTTTCGGACGGCATCGACATATAACCACCCGCCAATGAACAGCGCCGCGAACAGGATGACGATCATTCCGGCCACCGGCCGGCGCGAAAAGTCAGGTTTTTGATGGATCGGTTCCATAGAATTCATGCCTCAAGTATAGCACGCGAAACATCCGCCACGCACGCCTGGACGAACGGCAGGCTGGTGAGCGGGCGGTCGAGGTGGGCTTCGAGCAGCGCCAAGGCGGCGGTACGGACGGCGGGAGAAGGAAGCGGCATGGGGTTCCCTTCGAGGCATTCGGCGATCCCATCCCGTTCGGAGGCCGCAAGGGAGACGGAGCCGGCCAAGGATCGTTCGTCGAGCGGGCAAAGGCGGCAGCAGGCCGCGCCGCGCGCCGGCAGGAAGCGCACGGCTTCATAACGCAAGGCACGCCCGCATTCGAGGCACTCGTCCAGCTTGGGGTGGTATCCGAGGTGCGCCATGAAGCGCCAGACGAAGACGGAGAGACGGGCGCCGATGCGGTCCTCGGGCAGCACGGAAAGGTCCGCGTACCAACTTTCGATCAGGTTCCAAAGGTCGTCGTCGCGCTCGCCCGTCTTCACGAAATGATCGACCGCTTCGGCCGTGAACGAGGCGGCCAGATAGCGTTCGTCGTCCGACGCCAGCGGTTCCGAAGCCCGCAGCGTGACGGCGCCGCAGATCGTCTCCGACTTGCGGCCGCGCGCCAGGTGCAGGTCGACCAGGGTGTAGGGTTCGAGATGCGCGCCGAGCTTCGAGAGCAGCTTGCGCGTGCCGCGCCCGACCGCCAGAAGCTTGCCCGACTCGCGGGTATAGATGGTGTAGAGCCGGGCGGCATCGCGCCAGATCTCCCGGCGCAGGATGATGCCGCGGGCGTGGAAGGTGGTCATGGCAAGGCTCTCCGGTCGAGATACAACTGCAGGAAGAGGGTCGCGGCGGCGGAGTCCCGGTCCAGACCGGACGCTTTCCACGCCTTCTTCCCACCCATCGCCTGCATATGCGCTTCGATCTCACGGCTCGAAAGGCGCTCATCCTGGAGCGTGACCGGGACGCCGAGCGCATCCGCCAGCTTGGAAGCGAAGACCCGGACGAGATCGGTCTGGGCGCTGGCGCCGCCGGAGTTCGAAAAAGGCTCGCCGACGATCACGCATCCGACGGATTCTTTCCGGACGATAGCCTTGATGTCATCGATGAGCGCCGCCTCTCCTCGGTGCGGAAGGACGCGGAGCGGGGCGGCGGTGCCGGTTTCGGTCGAACCGATCGCCAGGCCGACGCGCTTCGAACCGTGATCGATCGAGAGGATATTCACACCGGCAAGGGCGTCAGGATCTCGTAGCCGTCTTCCGTCACCGCGACCGTCACTTCCCAGTGGGCGGCGAGCCTGCGGTCCTGGGTGAAGATGGTCCATTGGTCCCGAGCCATTTCCACCTCCCACGATCCCTCGGTGACCATCGGCTCGATGGCCAAGACCATCCCCTTCTTCATGACGACTTTCGGGGAATCGGGATCGTCGAAGTTCGGGACCTGAGGATCCTCGTGGACGGCATGACCGACGCCGTGACCCACCAGGGCGCGCACGACGCCGAAACCGCCGCTCTCCACGACCGCTTGGACCGCCTTGCCGATATTCCTGATCTTGCCGCCAGGTCGGACGTTCTCGACGCCCGCCAAGAGCGAATCGCGCGTGACCCGGATGAGCCTGAGCGCCTTTTCCGGCACCTTGCCGACCGGTACCGTGACGGCCATGTCCGTGCAAAGGCCCTCGTAGCGCATGCCGATATCGAGGGAGATGATGTCCCCTTCCTTGAGGGTGCGACCTGGGTACGGAGGCGCATGGACCACTTCATGATTGATGGACGTGCAGACCGTGCCGTTGAAAGGCACGTTGCCGCCGGCCTTGTACCCCTTGAAAGACGGCGCCCCACCCGCGTCGCGCATGCGCTTTTCCGCGTGCGCATCGAGGTTGGCGGTCGAGACTCCGGGAGCGGTCATCCGTGCCAGTTCGCCCAAAATCTCCGCAAGGAGCTTGCCGCCTTGGCGGAGGGATACGATCTCTTTTTCTCCGTAAATCACGATGGCCATAACCCCAAGAAGATAGCTTTTTTGAAGGCCGGAGTCAATTCAGCCATTCAGGACCCATCCGGTATAGACGCAGAGGACGGCGATGGAAAGAGCCGCTGCCGTCGCGAAGAGGCACCATGCGGCGATCCTCCTTTTGCGGTCTCGCGCGGCCATGAACGATTCGAGCTGACGCTGGACTTCGCGGGCGACCTCCGGGATGCCGTCCCTGGCGTCGACCAGGACGAGGCGCCGGCTCTTCGCGAACCGCTGCTTGAGGGGTTCGGTGACCTCATGATGATGGCGCAGGCGTCGCTCGACGATTTCAGGCGCGTCATCCTCGCGGCGGACGAGCGTGCCGCCGCAGACGTCGCAACGTCCTTGCGGATCATGAGGCGGCTGGGTGGCGAGATTATAGTTGGTCTTGCACTTCGAGCAGACGCGCCGGTACGTGCTGCGCCGCAGCGCTTCCGCATCCGGGATCTCGAGATAGACGACCGCATCCGGCTTGAAGAACCGCGCGCAGGCATCAGCCTGCGCGATCGAACGCGGAAAACCGTCGACGATCCATCCTTTCGGACGCTTGGAAATCCAAGCCTTGACGAGCGGAAGGATGACGCCGTCCGGAACGAATGCGCCTTTAGCCATCTCGACCTTTGCGGAGCGCCCGCGCTCCGAATCTTCCCCTTGGAGATCCCGGAGCAGGTCTCCGATCGAGACGGCCGGCGCGCCCATCAGGACCGAGAGGATGTGCGACTGCGTGCCCTTGCCGGAAGCCAGGGTGCCGATGACGGCGACTTTCATCTTCTTCATGGGTGCTGGATGAGGAGTGAGACGGCGTAGGCGATGATCGCTCCGAGGGCGATGGGCGGCAACGCGGGCATCGGCGCGCGTTTCGGTTGGGCGAGATACAGCAGATACGTCGCGGCGAACCCCGCCGCGGCACCGGAAACCGCGGCGACGGCCGGCAGGAAGCCTTGACGGAGCGCGGCGCAGGCCAGCGCGACCGGCATGAACACGTCGCCGACGCCGAGCAGCATGCCGGGACGTTCAGGCCTCGAAGCTGCGGGTGTCGTCAGATCCGAAAAACGCAGCGGCGTGAGCAGGAAGGCGAGGACCGCGCCGAGAGAACGCAGTTCCCGGAACATCCTGACCATATGTCCGGTCCGATAGACCGCCAAGATATCGTAAAAAGAGAGCGCCGTCAAAAGGAACAGCAGGGCGTCCGGAGAAAAAACCTTCGCGATACCTGCCGCGATGCCTGCCGTGCCGATCGCGAGGGACGCATTCGCGGCCATGGCCGTTTTCCAAAACGCATGAAGCAGCGTGATGGCCGCCGCGACGAGGAGCGCAGGGGCGGGCGGCAGATACGTGCCTGCGATGGACCAGGACCCCATGAAAATGAGGAGCGCGAACAGGCCCCTGAACACGGCGGGATTCCTGGACACTTTCAGCGCCAAGGACGGTATGGACACGATCAGCAAGAATGCTGCCAGCAGGTATGGCACGGAGACGGCCTGCGATAGGACAGCGCCGCCCAACGACGCCGTCTTCGAAGTCGCGCCAAGCGCCATGGCACCCACGCCCCCGAAGATCAGCAGCCCATGGACCAGAATCGAGACCCGCTCCCCTTTCGGCAGCACGATGGCGGGACGGTGCGGCGAAAGGTCAGACATTCAAAACACCTACTTCACGTAGCCCGCGAGCTTATCGTCGAGGTAGGACTTGGTGACGAGACGATTTTCGAGGCGATCGAATTCCGGCAAGATGTTCTCGTCGATCATCTCGCCCACGTCCGCCACGACCTTTTCCCCGACCTGTTTGACGATCTCCGGTACGATGCACGCCTCAAATTTCAAGAACTTCTGGTCCATCTTTTCATCGACGAGCTGACCGATGGCTTTAAGGTCGTCCTGGGTGAGCATTGGCATATCGTTAAGAGTATACCCCTGCCTCCTACCACGGACGCAACCACGGGTGTCAAGAACCGAAAGAACGGCCTTTCGGCCGCCCTTTTAGGTTTCCTTATTTCACCGCGTCGTAGTCGTATTCGCGCATGGTCATCTGGGATTCGATCTGCCGGACGATCTCCAGCACGACCGAGACGACGATGAGGAGCGACGAGCCGCCGACGACCAGGTTCTTGGTACCGGTCAGGAACTGCTGGACGATGAGCGGCAGGACCGCGATGATCGCGATCGAGACGGCTCCGGCCAGGGTGATGCGGTTCACGGTATACATCAGATAGTCGGCCGTCGGCTTGCCAGGACGGATGCCCGGGACGTAGCCGCCCTGCTTCTGGAGGTTCTCGGCGATCTGCTCCGGCTTGAACACGACGGCCGTGTAGAAGTAGGTGAAGACCAGGACCAGCACGAAGTAGGAGATGCCGTAGACCAGCTGGTTCTGGAACAGGGTAATCGTCTTGGCGGCCGCGGCGGCGAGCCAAGCCGTCTTGGCGTGGACGAAGAACTGCGCGATCATCGGCGGGAAGAGGATGATGGAGATCGCGAAGATGATCGGGATCACGCCGGCCATGTTGACGCGCAGCGGCAGATGCGTGCTGGATCCGCCGGTGGTGCTGGTGCCGGCCACGCGCTTGGCGTAGGTCACCGGAATGTTGCGCTGGGCCTCCGTGATGAGCACGACGCCGGCGATGGTGGCGAAGCCGACCAGGGCGAAGGCGGCGTAGGCCACAAGCTTGGTCGGGTCGTAGGTCAGGATGGCCTGCGAGACGGCATCCGGCAGGCGGGCGACGATGCCCGCGAAGATCAGGAACGAGATGCCGTTGCCGATCTTCTGCTCGTCGATCAGTTCGCCCAGCCACATCAGGAAGATGGTGCCGGCCGTCATCGTCAGCATGGTGGTCGCCAGGCTGAAGACGCTCAGGTTCGGCAAGATGCCGGAGGACTGCTTGAGGAGGTTGATCATGCCGTACGCCTGCAGCAGAGCCAACGGAACGGCCAGGATGCGGGTGTACTGGTTGATCTTGCGCTGACCCTGTTCGCCGTCCTTCGACAGTTCCTCAAGACTCGGGACGATCATCGCCAAGAGCTGGAGGATGATCGAGGCCGTGATGTACGGACCGACGCCCAGGCTGACGACGGAGAAGTTGTTGAGCGTACCTCCCGAGAAGACGTTCATCAGGCCCAACAGCTGGTTGGACTGGAAGAACGACCTCAGGTTGGCGATGTCGACGCCTGGGATCGGGATGTGCGCGGCGACGCGGAAGACGACCAGGATGCCCAGTACCTTAAGGATACTGTTCCTTAAATCGTGCTGTTTCCAGAGCAAGGAGAATTTGGCCCACATACGAGAGGCAGTCTACCGCAACGACGAGGCTCAGGCAACCGTGCCGCCGGCCTTCTCGATCGCGGCCTTGGCTCCCGCAGAGACCTTGAGGCCCTTGAGCGTCAGCTTGCGGGCCAGTTCGCCGCCGCCGACCACCTTGGCTTCCGCCTTGACGCCCGTGAGCAGGCCGCGCTTGGCCAGCTCGGCGCGCGTGACGATGCCGCCTTGCGGGAAGGCGTTCTGGAGGTCGCGGAGCGTGATGACTTCGGCCTTGCCGTGATGACTCTTGAAACCGCGCAGTTTCGGGATGCGGCGGATGATCATCTTCATGCCCATCAGGCGCAGCTTGTTGCGGCCGCCCGTGCGGGCCTTCTGGCCCTTGGTACCTTTACCGGCGGTCTTACCGCGACCGGAACCGGGACCGCGGCCGAGGCGGCGCGTGCTGGTCTTGGCGCCCTTGGCGGGCTTGAGCGAGTGGAGTTTCAGCATAACGATTCGCTTAGGCGCCGACGGCGACCTTCACCGGCTTCAAGCGGAGGCTCGTGAGAGCTTCGATGGTGGCCTTGGTGATGTTGATCTTGTTCTTGCTGCCCAGGATCTTGCCGACGATGTTGGGGACGCCGGCCAGCTCAAGGACGACGCGCATGGCGCCTCCGGCCTTGACGCCGGTGCCTTTCGGGGCAGGCTTGATCAGCACCTTGGCCGAACCGAACTTGGCCGCGGACTGGTGCGGGATGGTCTCGTTGGTAAGCAGGACGGTCAGCATCCGCTTCTTGGCCTGGGTGACCGCCTTGTTGACGGCCGCGGAGACGTCGGCGGCTTTGGCGACGCCATAGCTGACGCGCCCCTTATGATCGCCGATGATGACGGTCGCGCGGAAACGCATGCGCTTGCCGCCTTTGGTGACGCGCGTGACGCGGTCGAGCGAGAGGATGCGCTGGTCGAATTCCTTGGGCTCTTCCGGACGGCGGCCGCGCGGCGGACCGCGACGATCGCCTCCTCGCGCTCCCTGGCCGCGGGCTCCGAACCCGCCGCGCTGCGGAGCGTGGTTCTCGGATGCCGAAGCGGCGACGGGCTGTGCTTGGGTGTTCTCCATAATTGCGGCTTAGAATTCGAGGCCTCCGGCGCGAGCGCCGTCGGAGAGTGCCTTGACGCGGCCGTGATACGAGAAGCCCCCGCGGTCGAAGACGACAGCGGTGATGCCGGCCTTCTTGGCCTTTTCGGCCAGGACGGCTCCGGCCGCGAATGCCGCGGCGACTTTGGCATCCATGCCTTCGGCGGCCTTCGCGCCCTTCACTTCGGCGTCCGAGACGGCAGCCAGCGTGCGGCCGGCGGCGTCATCGATCACCTGGGCGTAGATATGCTTCGCGCTGCGGAAGACGGCCAAACGCGGGCGCTTGGCGGTGCCGATCACGCGGGCGCGCACGCGGGCGCGCCGACGGGTCCGGGATTCCTGCTTCTTTTGGCTGGCGGATTTCATAGCTTCGCTTACTTGGCGCCGGTGGCCTTAGCGGCCTTGCCCGCCTTGCGGCGGATGACTTCGTCGACGTACTTGATGCCCTTGCCCTTGTATGGTTCGGGCTTGCGGATGCGGCGGATCCGGGCGGCGACTTCGCCGACCAGCTGCTTGTCGATGCCGGAGAGCGTCAGGGTGTTCTTTTCCACCTTGCCTTCGATGCCGGCCGGGAGCGGGAAATCCACTTCATGGGAGAAGCCGACGTCCATCTTCACGGTCTTTCCGTTCATGGCGATCTTGTAGCCGACGCCGACGAACTCGAGCGACTTCTCGTACCCCTTGGTGACGCCGGTCACCAGGTTGGCCACCAGGCGGCTGAAAAGCCCCCAGAGGGCGCGGTCCTTCTTGTCGTTCTCGTCCTTGACGGTGACCGCGAGGACGTCGCCCAGCTCGTCATGCTTCGTGCGCGCGACGCGCACGTGCCGATGGAGCGGGAGCTTCAGTTCCCCTTTCGGGCCCTTGACGCGGACTTCCTGGTCATCGATCGCGACCTCGACGCCCGAGGGGATCTGGATGGGTTTTTTTCCGATGCGAGACATAGTCGTGGGATCAGTAGATCTCGCAGACGATCTCGCCGCCGAGGCCGCGCTTGCGCGCTTCCTTGTTGGTCATGAGACCGGCGGAGGTCGAGACGACGGCGATGCCGTGATCGTTGAGGACTTTGGGGAGCTCGGACTTGGTCGCGTAGACGCGGCGGCCCGGCTTGGAGATGCGCTGGACGTCGCGGAGCGCCGGGCCGTCTTCGGTGAAGCGAAGCTTCACCTTGAGCTGGCCGTGATGCGCGTCCGTCTTTTCGACGCTCGTGAGGAAGCCTTCCTTCTCGAGGATCTTGGCGATCTCGAACTTCATCCGCGAGAGCGGAAGGACGACTTCCTGCTTGCGCACCATGGCGGCGTTGCGCAGCCGGGTGAGCATGTCGGCGATGGGATCAGTCATCATAGGTTACCAGCTAGCTTTCTTGATGCCCGGGATTTCGCCGCGGTTGGCGAGCTCGCGGAAGCAGATGCGGCAGAGGTCGAAGTCGCGCATGTAGCCATGGCGGCGGCCGCAGCGCCAGCAGCGGCGGACGATGCGGGTCGTGAACTTCGGCTTCCGGTTCGATTTGGCGATTTGATTGGCTGTTGCCATAGGGGTGCGGCCTTAGCCGTGGAAGGGAAAGCCCATGAGTCTGAACAGTTCCAGGCCTTCGGCCTTGGTGGACGCCGACGAGGAGACGGTCACCTGGACGCCGTGGAGGCGTTCGATCTCGTCGGAGCGGATCTCCGGGAACGCGATGTACTCCTTGAAGCCCATGGAGAGGTTCCCCTGCTTGTCGACGAGTTTCGGCGAGATGCCGCGGAAGTCGCGGACGCGGGGCAGGGTGACGCGGATCAGCTTCTCGAGGAAGTGCCACATGCGCGCGCCGCGCAGGGTGACCTTCATGCCGATGTGCTGGCCTTCCCTGATCTTGAAGCTCGCGATCGACTTCTTGGCCAGCGTCTTGACCGGCTTCTGGCCGGTGATGCGGGTCAGCGTCGCCTCGACGGTCTCCGGGATCTTGGGGTCCTTGAGGAGGTTGGTGGACATGCCTACGTTGACCGAAACCAGCTTCAGCTTCGGAACCGACATCCGGTTCTTGTAGTTGAAGCGCTTCATCATTTCGGGAACGATCTGCTTTTCGTACGTTTCGCGCAACATAGGCTTATTCGATGGTTTCCTTGCTCTTCTTGGCCACGCGCGCCTTGCGGCCGTCCTCCATGACCTTGTAACCGACGCGGGTCGGTTTGCCGGTCTTGGGGTCGACGAGCATGACGTTGGAAGCGTCGATCGGTCCGAAGAACTCGATCTTCTGGCCCTTCTCTCCCTGCTTGCGGGTCTTGGCGTGCTTGACGGTCTTGTTGACGCCGTCGACCGCGATCCTGCCTTCCTGAGGGAAGACCTGGATGACCTTGCCGGTCTTGCCGCGGTCCTTGCCGGCCATGATCTGGACGTTGTCGCCTTTCTTGATCTTCATAGGGATGGAGATTAGACGACCTCCGGAGCCAGGGAGACGATCTTCGTGAAACCCTTGGCGCGGAGTTCGCGGGCGACGGGGCCGAAGATGCGCGTGCCCTTCGGTTCCTTGCTGGCCTTGTCGATGATGACAGCGGCGTTGTCGTCGAAACGGATGTAGGAGCCGTCCTTGCGGCGGGTCTCCTTGTGCGTGCGGGTCAGGACCGCGTGGACGACGTCGCCCTTCTTGACCATGCCGTGCGGCACGGCTTCCTTGATGGCGCAGGTGACGATGTCGCCGAGGACGGCGTAGTGCTTCTTGTAGCCGCCCAGGACACGGATGACCTGGAGCTTACGGGCGCCGGTGTTGTCGGCGACCTTCAGCATCGCTCGATGTTGAACCATATGTTTGGCGTTTTGGCGTCAGGCCTTGCCGATGACGCGCCAGCACTTGTCCTTCGAGTACGGGCGGCACTCGACGAAAGTGACCTTGTCACCCGTCTTGTACTCGTCCTTCTCGTCATGGACCTTGAAGCGCTTGGATTTGACGTACTGCTTGCCGTATTTGGCGTGCGTCTTGACGCTGTCGACTTTCACGACGATCGTCTTCTGCATCTTGTCGGATACGACGGTGCCGACCAGCGTGCGCTTTTTCGCGTTGTTGTCAGTCGTCATACGGTTAGCGGTTGGCGTTCTGGGTGAGCAGCGTCAGGATCCGGGCGATCGTCTTGCGGGTCTCCAGGATCGAGCGGACCTTGCTCTCCTGCGAGGTCGCGACGGCGAACCGGAGGGCGCGCAGGCGTTCGCGGCTCTCGCGAAGCATCTTTTCCAGCTCCCCGAGAGGCTTGTCCTTGAGTTCCTTGATCTTCATAGGGGGTGGATCAGTCGTGCTTGGTGAGGAAGCGCGAGCGGAACGGCATCTTGTAGGCCGCGAGACGCATCGCCTCGCGAGCGGACTCGAGCGGGACGCCGTCCATCTCGAACACGATGGTACCCGGGCGGACGATGGCGACGTAGTGATCGACGTTGCCCTTTCCTCCTCCCATGGGGACCTCGAGGCCCTTCATGGTGACAGGCTTGTCGGGGAAGATGCGGACCCAGATCTTGCCGCCGCGCTTGGTGTAGCGGGCCATGGCGCGCCGCGCCGCTTCGATCTGGCGGGAAGTGACCCACGCCGGAGTGACGGCCTTGAGGCCGAACTCGCCGAAGCTGAGCGAAAGCTTGGTGGTCGCCTTCTGGAGACCGGAGCTCTTCAGCTTATGCCACTTGCGGTGCTTGACTTTTTTGGGAATCAACATAGCGGTGGCTTAGGCGGTCGCCTTCTTAGGGGCGGCGGCGCGGGGAGCCGGGCGGCTTCCGGAAGCCGGACGCGGGCCGCGGCGGTCTCCGCCGGGGCGGAACGGCCGCTCGGCCGGGCCCTTGAGGGCCGGGGCGATGCCGGAAGCGTCGAAGATCTCGCCGCGGTAGATCCAGACCTTGACGCCGATGGCGCCGAAGATGGTGCGGGCGAAGTCAGCGGCGTAGTCGATGTCGGCGCGCAGGTTCTGCAGCGGGACGGAACCCCACGAGAGCATCTCGCGGCGCGAGATTTCGGCGCCGTTCAGGCGTCCGGAAACCTGCACCTTGATGCCGAGGGCGCCGGCCTTCTGGGCGCGGTCGATCGTCGTCTTCAGGATGCGGCGGAAGGGCATGCGCTTCTCGAGATCGGCGATCATGTTCTGCGCCGTGATGGCCGCCGACAGCGTCGGGTGCGAGACCTCGACGATGTTGAGCTGCATCTTGACCTTCTTGCCCGCGAAGAACTTCGCCTGGAGGCGCTTCTTCAGCTCCTCGATGCCGGCGCCGGCGCGTCCGATGACGAAACCGGGCTTGCCGGAATGCAGGGTGATGGTCACCTGGTTGTTGGCGCGGTCGATCTCGATCTTGTCGATGGCGGCCTCGCGGAGCGCGGCGCGAAGGAAGTCGCGGATCTCGACGTCCTGGCGAAGGAGGCCTTGGTAATCCTTGCGGTCGAACCACTTCGAATCCCAGCCGTAGATGGTGCCGACGCGGAAGATTTTCGGATTGACTTTGTGTCCCATATCACTTCTTCTTCGCGGCGGTTTTCTTAGCGGCGGCCTTCTTCACGGCCTTCTTCGGCTTCTCCTCGTGCGCATGGTCGTGGCCGGCGTGATCGTGGCCTTCATGGTCATGCGCTTCGGCTTTGGACGCCTTCGGCGCCTCGGCCAGCTTGGCGCCGGTCTTGGTGTCGAGGACGAGCGTGATGTGGCAGGTGCGCTTCAGGATCGGCGCGGCCGAACCCATGGCGCGCGGGCGCCAGCGCTTGAGCGTCGGGCCCTGGTTGACCAGCGCCGACTTGATGAACAGGCCGGAGCGGTCGAGGCGGAAATTGTGCTCGGCGTTGGCGATGGCCGACTCCAGGAGCTTCTTGACCGGACGGGCGGCTGCGCGCGGCATGAAGGTCAGCTGCGCCAATGCCGGCTCGACGGCCATCCCGCGGACGGCATCGACCACGAGGCGCACCTTGCGGGACGACATGCGGAGATGGCGGGTGTGGGCTTTGACTTCCATAGGAGTTTATTTCTTGGCGGGAGCGGACGCCGGAGCGGCGCCGGGACCGGCGGCCTTGGCGGCCTCGATCTCCTTGGTGAGCTTGCCGCCGTGGCGCTGGAACTTGCGGGTCGGGGCGAATTCGCCCAGACGATGGCCGACCATGTTCTCGACGACGATGACGGGCACGTGCTGCTTGCCGTTATGGACGCCGATCGTGAAGCCGATCATCTCGGGCGTGATGACGGACGGGCGCGACCAGGTCTTGATGACGGTCTTGTCGCCCGGCTTCGCCTTGGACAGCTTTTCGAGGAGCCTGGGGTCCGTGAACGGTCCCTTTTTCAGTGATCGAGACATATTACTTGCGGCGCTTCACGATGAATTTGGACGACTGCTTCTTGGGCTTGCGGGTCTTCACGCCGAGCGCGGGCTTGCCCCACGGAGTCTTCGGATGCTTGTGACCGATCGGGTTCTTGCCTTCGCCTCCTCCGTGCGGGTGATCCACCGGGTTCATGACCTTGCCGCGGACGCGCGGGCGGAAGCCCTTGTGGCGCATGCGGCCGGCCTTGCCGAGGCGGACGAGCCAGTGGTCGGGATTGGAGACCACGCCGATCGTAGCCGCGCACTCCTTCGAAACCAGGCGATACTCGCCGGAGGGCAGCTTGATCTGCGCCATCTCGCCTTCGATGGCCATGAGCTGCGCGCCGTTGCCGGCGCCGCGGACCATCTTGCCGCCGCTCCCGGCATAGAGTTCGAGGTCGTGGACCATGAGGCCGATCGGGACGTGCTTGAGCGGCATGCGGTTGCCGATCTTGTTCTCGATCTTGTCCTTGGAAGACAGGACCGTCTCCCCCACCTTGAGGTCGGCGGGGGCCAGGATGTAGCGCTTCTCGCCATCGCGGTAGTTGAGCAGGGCGAGGCGGCCGCCACGGCCCGGGTCGTATTCGATCGCGGCCACGCGGGCGGGGACGTCGTACTTATCGCGCATGAAATCGACCACGCGGATCATCCGCTTGGCGCCGCCGCCACGGTGACGGACGGTAATCTTGCCCTGGGAGTTGCGTCCGCTGATGCGGGTCTTGTGGATCAGCAACGACTTCTCGGGCTCCTTTTTGGTGACGTCTTCGAACGTGTCGACGGAAGCGCCGCGACGTCCGAAGGTGGTGGGTCGGTAGGATTTGATCGGCATACGTCGGCGATTAGGCGTTGGCGAACTGATCGATGCGATCGCCCTGCTTGAGGGTGACGATCGCCTTGCGCCAGGTGCTCCTGCGGGACATGCCCGAACGCGAGCGGACCGGCTTTCCGAAGATGCGCATGACACGGACGTCCGTCGGCGTGACGCCGTAGACGGCTTTCACGGCCTTGCGGATCTCCAGCTTGTTGGCGGTCATGGCGACCTCGAAGGCGTACTGGTTGACGCGGCCGAGGCGGGTGGTCTTCTCGGTGACGATCGGGCGGACGAGGACGCGGTATGCGGCGCCCGTCTCGCGGGGAGACGCGGCCATCGCCGCTTCCTTCTTCGGAGCCTCGGCGGCCTCGGCCTTCGGCTTGCTGGCCTTGGGCGCGGTCGACTTCTTGGCGTCCTTGGCGTCGTCTTTCTTGCGGTTGAAGATTCCCATATCAGTTGCGCTTGCCCGCCTTGGCCTTGGCGGAAGTGGAATAGGCCTTTTCGATCAGGTCGAGCGTCGCGACCGGCGCGAGCACGGTGTCGGCCTTGAGGACGTCGATCAGGTTCAGGTCGCCGGCGGTGGCCGTCCAGATGCCCTGGAGGTTGCGCGAGGCGCGGATCGCCAGCTTGTCGGCCTTCGGAAGGACCAGCAAGGTCTTGCGTCCGACCGGCAGCTTCTTCAACATTCCGGCCATGAGTTTGGTCTTGCCATCCTTCAGCTCGAAGGCGTCGAGACCGAGGAGGAAACCGTTCTGGACCTTGTCGGAGAGCGCCATGGCGAGCGCGACCTTCTTCGACTTGCGGTTGATCTTCTTGGAGTAGTTGCGGTCGGACTGCGGACCGAAGGTGATGCCTCCGCCGACCCAGATCGGGGAGCGGGAGGAACCGTGACGGGCGCGGCCGGTCCCCTTTTGCTTCCAGGGCTTCTTGCCTCCGCCGCGGACTTCACCGCGGGTCTTGGAGTGGCCGGCGGCGACGCGGGAATTGGCGTCCTGCGCTTCGGCAGCGAGGTGGACCAGGCCTTCGTTGACCTTCACGGCGAACGGCGTGGCGGCCATCTCGCGCTCGGAGACGACCTTGCCCTCCATGTTGTAGACGTTGATCTTCGGCATACGTTTATTCGGTGACGGCTGCGGCTTCCGTAGCGGGAGCCGCTTCCTGCGCGACCGGGGCCTCTTCGGCCGGAGCCTTCGCAGCGATGAACTTCATGTCTCCCTTCGGGGCGACCACGAGGAGGGTGGCGCCGCGGGCTCCCGGGACCGCGCCTTTGATGGCGATGAGTCCCTGGTCGGCCATGACTTCGACGATCTCGAGATGCTTGACCGTGACCTGGTCGCCGCCCATGCGGCCGGCCATGCGCTGGCCCGGATGCACGTGCTGGTGGCCGCCGGCGCCGATCGAACCCGGCATGCGGAGGTTGTCCTTGTGACCGTGGGTCGCGGGACCGCCGCGGAAGTGATGGCGCTTGACGACGCCCTGGAAACCCTTGCCCTTCGAGATGCCGGTGACGTCGATGACGTCTCCGGAGACGAAGGATTCGACGTCGCACACCGCGCCCAAGGCGATGCCGTCGACGGAGTCGAGGCGGAACTCGCGGAGGGTGGCCAGGTTGCCGGCTTCAGCCACGGGCTTGAGGTGCCCCACCTGCGGCTTGGCGAGGTGCTTCTTGGAACCGGTTCCGACCTGGACGGCGGTGTAGCCGTCCTTCTCGTCCGTGCGGAGCTGCGTGATGACGCAAGGCTCGACCTTCACGAGAGTGACCGGCACGACTTCGCCGGAAGGGCGGTAGCGCTGGGACATTTCGAGTTTTCGTCCGATGATGAATTTCATACGTGCTTTGTAAGGCAGAGGAACACTTTATTATGTTCGATGCCTGTCTCCGTTTCGCTTGGGATCCTCCCCCGACCCGCGCAGTAACAGAAACAAGAAGTTCCGGCGCCGATCCGTCCGGACATGTCCGGGGATATCAGCGAAGAAACTTCTTGCATCTGTCGTACGCGTGGCTTGGCGTGTTCGAGACAAGTCGAGTTGTATCGGTGTGCTCACGATCCCACGAAGGTCATCTGCAGAGGTTTTGGCGCCAGGGCCACCCGGAAATCATGCCATCTTTCTCTGCCTTCCCTTCACGGGACTGATTGTACGGACGCGGACCGTTCCTACATCTTGATTTCGACGTCGACGCCGGCCGGGAGGTTGAGGTTCATCAGCGACTCGATCGTCTTCGGGGTCGGGGTGATGTCGATCAACCGCTTGTGCACGCGCATCTCGTACTGCTCGCGGGCGTTCTTATGGACGAACGTCGAGCGGTTGACGGTGTACTTGTGCTTCTCGGTCGGCAGCGGGACGGGACCCTTGATGCTCGCGCCCGTGCGTTGGGCCATCTCGATGATGGTGCGCGTGGACTGGTCGATGACCTTATGGTCATAGGCGCGGATCTTGATCCGGACCCGGCTGGAGACTTCCTCGGTTTTGGCTTTCTTTTCCATAAAGATCTTTTCAGCAGGCGACCCCGGCCCTCATGAAAGAGGGCCGGGGTACTGCATTGTTACTTGATGATTTTGACCACGACGCCGGCACCGACGGTGCGGCCGCCTTCACGGACCGAAAAGCGCATCTTCTCCTCGAGGGCGACCGGGGAGATCAGCTTGACCTTCAGGTTCTGGGTGTCGCCAGGCATGATCATCTCGACGCCGGCCGGCAGTTCGATCTCGCCCGTCACGTCGGTCGTGCGGATGTAGAACTGGGGCTTGTAACCCTTGAAGAAGGGCTTGTGGCGTCCGCCTTCCTCCTTGGTGAGGGCGTAGATTTCGGCCTCGAACTCGGAATGCGGCTTGACGGAGCCCGGCTTGCAGAGGACCATGCCGCGCTCGATCTCTTCCTTCTTGGTGCCGCGGAGGAGCAGACCGGCGTTGTCGCCAGCCATACCCTGCTCCAGCTGCTTGTTGAACATCTCGATGCCCGTCACGACGGTCGCGCGGGTGTCGCCGAGACCGACGATTTCGACGTTCTCGTTGATGTTGATGGTGCCGCGCTCGATGCGGCCGGTGACGACCGTGCCGCGGCCTTCGATCGAGAAGACGTCTTCGACCGGCATCAGGAACGGCTTGTCGGTTTCGCGGGGCGGCTGCGGGATGTACTCGTCCAGCTTGGCCAGGAGCTCGCGGACCGGACCGGCCTTGGCGTCATCGGACGGGTTGTTGAGGGCCTCAAGCGCCGAACCGCGGATGATCGGGGTGGTGTCGCCCGGGAAGTTGTACTTCTTGAGGAGGTCGCGGACTTCCTCTTCGACCAAGTCGATCAGCTCCTTGTCCTCGACCATGTCGCACTTGTTCAGGAAGACGACGATGGAAGGGACGCCGACCTGACGGGCGAGCAAGATGTGCTCGCGGGTCTGGGGCATCGGGCCGTCGGTCGCGGACACGACCAAGATCGCGCCGTCCATCTGGGCGGCACCCGTGATCATGTTCTTGACGTAGTCGGCGTGTCCAGGGCAGTCGACGTGCGCGTAGTGGCGCGCAGCGGTCTCGTACTCGGTGTGGGCCGTGGCGATCGTGATGCCGCGAGCCTTCGACTCCGGAGCCTTGTCCAGGTCGCCGATGTTCTTGTCCTGCGCGCTGTTGCCCATGGCCTTGGAAACCGCAAGAATCGCGGCGGTCAAGGTGGTCTTGCCGTGGTCAACGTGGCCGATGGTGCCCACGTTCAAGTGAGGCTTGGAGCGATCGAACTTGTTGTCAGCCATACGGATAGTAAATAAAAAAGTTGACGTGTGTCGGAGACGAGTGTAGCAGAGGGCCGAAAAGCGGTCAAGTGGGGCTTTTTGGCTTTATTCCGCTATTCGAGCGGTTCAAGGTAGAACGGCTCTTCACCCTCTGCGCCTTCCTGGGCGGCCTCTTGCGGGACCGGGACGGAAGGTGTGGTCGGCGGGGCTGGGGGCGGGACGATCGGTTGGACTGGGGGCCTGGTCGGGGCCTTCGGCCTCTCTAAGGGCGGCGGCGCCACCGGCAGGGTCGGTTGGCTCGACGGCGCTGCCGGAGTCGGCGAGGAGGACTTCCAGAGCGGGATTTCCCGCTTGGGAGGCTTATTGTCCGGGAAGCCCGTGGAGAGGGGTAAGGCCTGCGGCGGAGCCGGGTCGTGCTTGATGGCTTCCGGCTTCCATTCGCCGACCACCAGCTTCTCGTAGTGTTCCAGCCCCATCATGACGTAGGGATGCTCCCCTGCCGGATCGGTGATGACCAGGCGGTCGCCGGTCTTCTCGATCAGGGAGAGCAGGCGTTTCATTGTCTCTTCCTTCATAGGCAAGGGAAAACGTGATAAGTGGGCCCACTGTAGCGCAATCCGCGCCGGTGTCAAGGCATGAAAAAAGGAGGCATCAGGCCTCCTTGAGCGCGGTCCAGGCCGCGTCGGTGAGCTCAGGGTCGAGCTCCCGAAGCGTGCCGTTGGCGTAAATCAGAAGAGCTTCGATGGCACGCATGTTCTCCTGCCGATTCCATCCGCGGTCCTGCAGCTTGACGCCGTTCTCGTAGATCTTCCGCGCCTCCCCCATCATCCCCTTCCTGGTGAGGTCGCGCAGATCTTCCCAGGTCGTCCCGATGGCGGACCACTGATGTTTCTGGTTCGCGCCCTCCAGGCATCTGATGATGCCATCCAGCTTCCTCAGGTGGCCGCATGCATCCCGGCAGAGGGAGGCCCGTAGACCTCTGGCATCATCCAGATACGCTCGGCACGTGAGCTCCGAAAGTTCGGCATCGTGCGTGCCGATGTCCTCGTATGGGATGGCGTGATATCCGCAATCGCGACGGATGCGATCGATCTCCGAGACGGACGGCACGCGGCGCACGCGGTGCACATCGGACCGCAGCTGAACGCGAGCCTCTCGACGCTCGCGACGACGGTCCCTGAGCCACATGCCCAGGAATATCGCCACCGAGACAAGAACCGCGATCGCGAGCACCCACACCACCAATTCCATTTGCGGATCCATTGAAGACCTCCTCTTCCCGTTCTTGGGATGCCAAGAGGATGGCAGGGCCGGGCGATGTCGTCAATACGAAAACGCCCCGCGGATGCGGGGCGTCTCCTGGGTCTTACTTCTTTCCCTTGCCTTCCAGGATGGCCATCTCGACGTTCTTCGGCACTTCTTCGTAGTGGTCGAAGGTCATCGAGTAAGAGGCACGTCCCTGGGAGATGGAGCGGAGCTGGGTGGCGTAGCCGAACATCTCGGCCAGCGGGACCGTCGCGTCGATCACCTTGATGCCGCCGCGATCGCGCATCTCGTTGACCGCGCCGCGCTTCGAGCTGATGTCGCCGATGATGTCGCCCATGGACTGTTCCGGGGTGAGCACCTCGACCTTCATCACGGGCTCGAGCAGGACCAATCCGGCCTTCTTGCAGGCATCGACGAAGGCCATCGATCCGGCGATCTTGAAGGCGATTTCCGACGAGTCGACGTCGTGGTAGGAGCCGTCGAAGACGGTCGCCTTGACGTCGAGCAGCGGGTAGCCGGCGAGGACGCCCTTGTCGCAGGTCTCGCGGACGCCCTTCTCGATCGGCTTGATGAATTCCTTCGGGATGGCGCCGCCCTTGATCTCCTCGAAGAACTCGACGCCCTTGCCGCGCTCGTTCGGCTCGACGCGCAGCCAGCAGTGGCCGTATTGGCCGCGTCCGCCGGACTGCTTGATGTACTTGCCTTCGGCATCGGCCTTGCCGCGGATGGCTTCCTTATACGCGACCTGCGGCTTGCCGACGTTGGCTTCCACCTTGAATTCGCGCTTCATGCGGTCGACGATGATGTCGAGATGCAGTTCGCCCATGCCGGCGATGATGGTCTGCAGCGTCTCCTCGTCGGAGCGCACGCGGAAGGTCGGGTCCTCTTCGGCCAGCTTCTGGAGCGCCACGCCCATCTTCTCCTGGTCGACTTTCGTCTTCGGCTCGATGGCGAGCGAGATGACCGGCTCGGGGAAGGTCATGGATTCGAGGACGACCGGGCGGTTCTCGTCGCAAAGCGTGTGGCCGGTGAAGGTCGACTTCAGGCCGACCGCCGCGGCGATGTCTCCGGCGTAGACCTGGTCCACGTCCTCGCGGTTATTGGCGTGCAGGCGGACGATGCGGCTGACGCGCTCCTTCTCTCCGGTGACGGAGTTGAGCACGTAGGAACCGGCCTTAAGCGTGCCGGAGTAGACGCGGAAGAACGCCAGCTTGCCGACGAACGGGTCGGACGCGACCTTGAAGGCCAGGGCCGTGAACGGTTCGGTGTCGCTGTACCGCACGATGACTTCCTTCTCCGGATCTTCCGGATCGTGCGCGTGGATCGGCTTGATGTCGAGCGGGTTCGGCAGGTAATCGACGACGGCGTCGAGCATCTGCTGCACGCCCTTGTTCTTGAGGGCGGAGCCGCACAAGACCGGCACGATCTTGAAGTCGATGACGGCCTGGCGCAGGACGCGCTTGAGGTCGGCCACCGGGACATCCTCCCCGGCCAGATACTTGTTGAGCAGCGCTTCGTCGTTCTCGCAGATGGCTTCCACGAGCTTCCCGCGCCATTCGGCCGCTTGGGCGGCGTATTCCTCCGGGATCTCGACGACGTCGACCTTCTGGCCGAGGTCATCGCGATAGAAATGCGCCTTGCGCTCGAGCAGGTCGATGATGCCGATGAAGTTATCCTCGGTGCCGATGGGCAGCTGGATCGGGTGGGCGTTCTTGGTGAGGCGGTCGTGGATCGACTTCAGGTCCTTGTAGAAGTCGGCCCCGGTGCGGTCGAGCTTGTTGATGAAGCACAGGCGCGGGACCTTGTAGTCGTCGGCGTAGTGCCAGTTGGTCTCGGACTGCGGTTCCACGCCGGCGACGCCGTCGAAGATGACGCAGGCGCCGTCGAGGACGCGGAGCGAGCGCTTGACCTCGACCGTGAAGTCGATGTGTCCGGGGGTGTCGATCAGGTTGATGCGGTGATCCTTCCAGAAGCAGGTCGTGGCGGCGGCGGTGATGGTGATGCCGCGCTCCTGCTCCTGCTCCATCCAGTCCATGGTGGCCGCGCCTTCGTGGACTTCGCCGATCTTGTGCTTCTTGCCGGTGTAGAAGAGCACGCGCTCGGAGACGGTGGTCTTGCCGGCGTCGATGTGGGCCATGATGCCGATGTTGCGGGTCCTCTCGAGGGAATATTCACGGGGCATAGAAGAGCGGTGAGAAGTCCTGGATTAGCGGGCGAAGTGCGCGAAGGCGCGGTTCGCCTCGGCCATGCGGTGGACGTCCATCTTCTTCTTGACCGCGTTGCCTTCGCCGGCGGCGGCCGAGACGATCTCGTTGCCGAGCTTGTCGGCCATCGAACGGCCCTTCACGGCGTTGGCGGCGTCGATGATCCAGCGGAAGCCCAGCGAGATGCGGCGCTCGCCGCGGACGGGCGTCGGGATCTGGTAGTTGGCGCCACCGACGCGGCGGCTCTTCACCTCGACCTGCGGCATGACGTTCTTGAGCGCTTCCTCGAACTGCTCGATCGGGTCCTTCTTGGTCTTCTCGGAGACGATGGCGAGCGCACCGTAGACGATCTTCTGGGCGGTCGACTTCTTGCCGTCGCGCATCACGTAGTTGACGAGCTTGGCGACGGTCTCGGAGTGGTACTTGGCGTCCGGCTTGATCAGACGCTTGGGGGCTTGCTTGCCGCGCATAGGTATTTCAGTTCAGCGTCTGATGAGTTAGGACTTGACCTTCGGGCGCTTGGCGCCGTAGATCGAGCGCGAGCGGCGGCGGTCCTGGACGCCCTGGGTGTCGTAGACGCCGCGGACGATGTGGTAGCGGACGCCCGGAAGGTCCTTCACGCGGCCGCCGCGGATCATCACGATGGAGTGCTCCTGGAGGTTGTGTCCGACGCCCGGGATGTAGGCGGTGACTTCCATGCCGTTCGAAAGGCGGACGCGGGCGATCTTACGGAGAGCCGAGTTCGGCTTCTTCGGGGTCATAGTGGTGACCTTCACGCACACGCCGCGCTTGTACGGAGCACCCTTCGGCATCTCCTTCTTGTAGCGCTTGATGGTGTTCTGCACGGTCTGGAGGGCCGGCGCCTTGGACTTGACCTTGAGCGGGCGCCTCGGACGCTTGATGAGCTGGTGGATGGTAGGCATGGATTTGATTGAGAAAACGCAACGCACGAAATCCGCAGGGATTCCGTGATCCTTATCGCTTCGGCGGCAGCTACTCCGCGTCGGCGACCATGTTCACTACATCTCTCCGTTGAAATCCGGAGGAGTAATTCGACTCCGGAAAGGTATCACTCCCCCGCCCCGACGTCAAGGAAGCGCGGGATCAAAGCCCGATCAGCCTGAACGCCAACCCGGAAATGAGGTCGATGAGCGTGCCGAAGATGAGGCCGTTCAGCAGGAACGAATCACCGATGACCAGCAGCATGAGCGCCATCGGGCCGCGCGTCTCGATCCACCAGCGGGCGCGGGCGTACTTGGGATGCTGGAGGGCGAGGAGCAGGAACTTCGAGCCGTCGAGCGGCGGGAACGGGATGAGGTTGAAGGCGAAGAGGACGACGTTCACGCCCATCAAGGCACCGAGGAACGCCCCGAGCGCACTGCCCGAAAGCGGCACTCCGGCGGCCACGAGCCCCCGGTACGTCAGGCCGGAGATCACGAAGAGAAGGAGGTTGGCCAAAGGCCCCGCCGCAGCGACGATGACCGGTCCCCACTTCTGGTTGCGGAGGTTGTAGGGGTTATACGGCACCGGTTTGGCCCAGCCGAAACCGGCCACGAGCACGAGCAGGAAGCCGATCGGGTCGATATGCGAAAGCGGATTGAGCGTGAGGCGCCCGGCCCGTTCGGCCGTGTCGTCGCCCTGCAGCTTGGCGGCGAGGCCGTGGCTGAACTCATGGAACGTCAAAGCGGCCAGGAACGCCACGATCCAAGCGACGCCTTCGATCGGATTGGAGAAAAGGGAGCCGAGCATATGAGGAAAGGATACACACTCTTGCCAAGCCTGGAAAGGCATGGTACGCTCCTCCCACGTAAAGATTTTCCCCGCATCTATGGCCCGCCGCTGTGACGCGTGCGAGCGCGGTCCCCTCTCCGGGAACACCCGCTCCCACTCCAAAATCGCGACCAAAGTCCGCCGCCTGGTGAACCTCCAGACGAAGACGGTGAACGGCGTGAAGCTCAAGCTTTGCACCCGCTGCATCCGGACCCTGGCCCCGAAAGAAAAAGCCGTCGCGTAAGCGCCGGTTTTTTCATCTCTTCTTGGCCGACAGGTGGAGGCGGTGCTGGTAGATCTCCTCGCCGCTCACGAGCGGCCACGGACCCTTGTATTCGTCGAGCGCCAGGATGTCCCAGCCGTTCCAGAGCTTGCGGAACTCTTCCGGCGTCCAGAAGCTCATGTCCGGACGGCTGGCGGCCCAGGCATGTTCCGGTCCGAAGACGCCGAGCAGGACCGCGCCGCCGGACTTGATCGAAGCCTGCACAGACAGGAGCAGGTTACGGCAGGCTTCCTTCTCGACGAACGACAGCGAGTTGATGGCGACGCCGAGCGCGTAGTACCCGGGCCGCAGCTGGAACTCGCGGAAGTCGCCTTGGATGACGTCGACCGTCAGGCCCTGGCAGCGCTCCGTCGTATATTTGACGGCCGTGTCGCTCTTGTCGATGGCATCGACCATGAAACCGTTCTTGGCCAGGTACTCCGCTTCCGCGCCGGAACCGCAGCCGAGGTCGAGCGCCACGCCGCCGTGCAATCCCAATCGCGGCAGCCAATCGGTCAGGAACCGGGCGGCCGGGCGGGTCCGGGCTTTCTGCAGCAGATCGAGGGCACGATCCATATGCAGACAGGATAGCACGTACCATGAGGGTCCGACCAAGGCTTGCCACGGGCGAGCTTTCCCTGTAGTCTATCGGCGACCCCCGTCCACGTCGGGCTGTGGCGCATCGGCAGCGCGTTCCCTTGGGGTGGGAAAGGCAGTGGGTTCAATTCCCATCAGCCCGACCATGAAAGACATCCGCTCACGGCGGATGTTTTTCTTTGGCATGTGCCGCTTCAACAGAGAAACGTCCGCCCGTTTGACATATGCAGCGACGCGTAGGATAGTCCATGCGTCCGTAAGCATCGTTCCCTACCGAAAAGGAGAAACATCGTGCGACCACCGTATATCGGCGTGACCGGATTCATGCAAAGGTCGGAAGTCTCTGCCGTGCTTGATGGCCTGTCGGGCCGTGGCGACCACCAGCTCATGATCGGCGTATTGGCGAGCAGCAAGACACTCTCCGGCGCACGGAACAAGTGGCCGAACCGCTATCCGCCCGTGGAGGACATCGCCGGAGTGTTCCCGCCCGATCGCCGGACGGTGAATCTCATCCATTACGCGACGGACGACCCGCCGACGCTGTCCGAGCAGCTTGAGAGGCTCATCCGCCTCGGCGGCGAATGGCTCGACGGCTTCCAGCTCAACATCCGCTGGCCGGAACCTGGGACCATCCCCGCCATGCCGAAAGGCATGCGAATCGTGCTGCAGCTCGGCCCCCAAGCGCTTAAGGACGCGAGCGGACCGGGAGACGTCGCCGCGCGGCTCGATGCGTATCGAGGGCGCATCACTGACGTCCTGGTGGACATGAGCGGCGGACTTGGCGTTCCGATCGACACGGATGCCGCTCAGGCATACGTCCAGGCGATCTGCGACCGGCATCCCCGGATCGGCATCGGCGTGGCCGGCGGACTCTCGACGGAGACCATCGACCGACTGGCGCCACTCGTCAGCCGTTTCCCCTTCCTCAGCATGGATGCCGAGGGACGGCTCCGCACGGAGGATGACGAGCTCGATAGAAGCAAGGCAAAAGCCTACGTCGCTGCCGCGACAGCCTTGTTCAAATGAAAAACGCGCCCGGGCGGAGAGGAACCTTCCCCCCCCTTCCGTCCAGGCGCGTGCTTTTTTTTCGTGAAACGACAAGGCCCCGCGGCGGAAGGCATGATTTGGCGAAGTGTCATGTGGGCTGCCGGACGGCTTGCGCCGCACGACCGGCTTGGGAGGACGGGCTTCCGAGAACCCTTTACGGGATGCCCGGAAGGCGCCTTCCCTTGCTCTTACCGCTGAAGCCCTCGGCCTGGCCGCCAAAGCGGCTAAGTCTCTCGGGCCACTCTGCCAAATGATTGTCCCAAAACATGTTCTCCCTGACGCGGGGCCGCCTTCAGCATACCGCTCTCCGACAGGACCGACAAGACAGAAAAAGAGCCGGTCCACGACAGGCTCTTTTTTCCGTTCGCGCTCACTTCTTGATGGTGGTGTTGGTGTAGGAAGGGTCGTGGCTGACCAATTCCTCGGGCTTGAACCAGACGCCGATCTCGACCTCCGCCTCTTCCGGCGAACCGGAAGCGTGGATGAGGTTGAAGACGCCGATCTGCTTCTCGTCCGCGTACTTGAAGGAAACGTGGGCGTAGTCGCCGCGGATGGTGCCCGGGGCCGCGCTCTTCGGTTCGGTCGCGCCGATCATCTTGCGGACGACTTCGACGATCTCGATGCCTTCCAGGGCGATGGCCACGATCGGGCCGGAGGTCAGCATGGAGACCATCAGTTCGCGGACCTTCTCGCCGCGGCGCTTGGCGAGGTCTTCGGTGTAGTGCTTGAGCGCCGTGTCCTTCTCGGAGACGAGCAACTTCATGCCGACGAGCTTCGCGCCGACGCGTTCGAACCGGGTGAGGATCTCTCCCACGATGCCGCGATCGAGTGCGTCGGGCTTGAGGAGGATGAGGGAGCGTTGGATCATAGTTCCGAGAGAAGAATGACGTTTGATGGCGGAAGCGTACCCGAAACGCGGCCGCTTGGCAAGACGGAGGCGGCCTTCCCTACCGCTGCGTCAGCTTCCCGCCTGAGCAGGCATATTCCCGCCCGGCACGCGCGTCAGGTCTCCGCGCGAGGAACGGACCGAACGCGAGGACGTCCGTTCCGCAGACGAACTTCCCGGCGATGCCGGAATCGGCGGCTTCGGATTTCTTCAGGAGGCGCCCGGGGGCGAAGGTGTCGGGGGCAGTGATCTCGAAACGGGCACCGCCGGAGAACTCGAGACGGTCCCCCGCTCCGACCGCGCGCGACGGGATGCCCGACGCCTGGACATCTGCGGCCAGGCGCCGCCATGGCTCGCCGACCGGCGCATACCCGGTCCACCAGATTTCCTTCACGTGATAGCGGCGGACGATCGAAAGGAAGACCGGCTCCTGCTCGGCATCGGGACGGGCGACCAGAAAGACGTCGATCTTCCGGTTCCACCAAGGCATGGCGTCGGCCAATCCTTCGAGCGCAGTCGCGTCCGGCGCGGCGTCGATCAGGATGCGACGACCATCGCGGCCGGAGATGAGCGCGGAGGCGCCCCGGGCGGGCGCGAAAAACCGCACGCGGACGTCGGACTTCGACGCCGCGCATCTTTCCGAGACGAACGGGAGGATGGCCAGCGTCAAGACGGCCGCCGAAGCGGCGAAAATGGCGCGATGCCGTTTCAAGAAGGATTCACGCATGGAGACCGAGGCGTTCGGACGCGCGGCGGCGCCAGCGGAGGACGAAGAAGAGCGCCGCCAGTTCGACACCGATCAGCACGGCGAACGCCTCCGGACCGGTCACGGCTGCCGCTGGCCAAGAAGCCATGGCGCGGATCAGGACCAACGGTAGCATGAAGAAGCCTTTGGCGAGACCGGCTACGGCCAAGGACAGCGGCAAGGAAACGAGGCTCGCGGCGAGGATGAGCGCGCCGAGGCCCATGAGCGCCGGGATGAAGGCCGCGACGGCGATGTTGGCGGGCAGGGCCACCAAGGAATACGTGCCGGACATGAGCGCGATGAGCGGCGCGGTGGCGATCGTGGCAGCCAAGGTCTGTCCGGCCCATGCCGCGACCGTCTTGGGCAGGAACCGGAAGAAGTCCGTCATCGGCGGCGCCAGCGTGACGAGGCCGAAGGAAGCCAGCACGGACAGCTGGAAGCCGCGGTCCTGCGCCAGACTTCGCGGCGAACAGGCGCCGATGCACAGCGCCGCGATGAGCAGCGCCCGGATCGGTTTGATCGGGCGCCCGAAGAGTCGCGCCGCTTCGACCGCGCCGATCATCACGGCGGCCCGAAGGACCGAACCGGGACTGCCTGTCAGCAGCACGAACGCCGCCACGCAGCCCATGGCGATGCCTACCCGCGCATGCCGTCCGAAGGGTGCCGATGCGAGCACGGCCAGCGTGACGGAGAGCACCATGCCGACGTTGTAGCCGGACACGGCGGTCAGATGGCTGGTCCCGGTGCGCCGGAAATCCGCCCGCCACTTCGACGAAAAACCCTGATCGGCACCCAAAAGCAGCCCCTCCACCCAATAGGATGCGGGCGGGTCGAACACTACGTCGGCGCGCATCACGATGATGGCACGCCAGCGGTCGAACGTGCCGTTCCCGACCGCTTTCGGCAGGCGTCCCTCGGATGATCCTCGCCAGAACAGCAGCGCCAAAATGACCCCTGCCGCGATCTCGAACGTCAACGGGCGTTTGGGAAGGTCGGAAAAGATGGGCGGAAACTTCATGGCGAGACCTTCCTAACGGAAAGCGCGAGCGGATGTCAATGAAAAAAGACCGCGAGTGCGGTCTGTCAGCTGGCGCGGAGCAAGGCGTCGACGTAAAGCCGGTTCTTCGCCGGTCGGCCGCCCTTGAGGAGATCCCGAAACCGGGGGTCGGCGAGGCCGCCCGCGATCCACTCGTAGCCGGAGAGTTCGGAAGCTTGAAGCGGCGGCATTTCCGGTCCGAAGTAGGTGAGCTCGAAGAGGAAGTAGCGCACGCCTTTCCGGAAGCGTCGATGATAGCCCGTGCCTGGATCGACATCGATGTCGGCGCATCCTAGGTACCGTTCCGGCACGCACGTCGCGCTGTCGGCACCGAGCTCCTCCAAGACCTCCCGTTTCAGCGCGTGAAGCGGCGATTCACCATCTTCGACCCCGCCCTGGACGAAGCCCCATTCGCCGGTGCGTGCGGACTGCACCAGCAGGAGCCGTCCTCTCGTATCGCGGATGAGCGCCAGGACCGTCGGGCGGTAGGAGTCCTGCAGGCATGCAAAGACCAACTCCTTGTCCGTCCGCTCGAAAGGTCGCCAGACTGGAAGTGTCTGCGTCACGGTATCCTCCAAATCAAGTGAACTGGCCTCGTTGTAGCGGGAAAAGCCCTCTTTGTCAACCCCGCCCCGAACACAAAACCGCTCCGCCGAACAGGCAGAGCGGTTCCTTATTCTCAGCTCGCCACGATGTTCACAAGACGCTTTTTCACCACGATGACCTGCTTGACGGCGCGCCCTTCGAGAGCGGCCGCGACTTTCGGGTTCTGCAGTGCCAGGCGTTCTAGTTCAGCGTCATCGGCATCGGCCGGGACGGTGATGCGATCCTTCACCTTGCCGGTCACCTGCAGGGCGATCTCGATCTCGGCGTCGACCGTCAGTGCCGGGTCATAGGCCGGCCAGGAAGAGCGCGTGATGCGGTCGGCGTGCCCAAGACGCTCCCAGGCCTCCTCGCAGAAATGCGGGGCGAAGGGCGAGAGGATCTTCAGGAACGAGCCGTAGTCGTCCTTCGAGAGCGCGGCGCCCTCCGCCTCGTTCACGAAGATCATCATGGCGCTGATGGCCGTGTTGAACTTGAAGTGTTCGATATCCTCGCCGACCTTCCTGATGGTCTTATGCAGCAGCGCGCGGACGGACGGAGCGGTATCCGTATCGCCGATCTGCAGCCTCCAGACCTTGTCGAGGAAGCGGCGCAGTCCGATGATGCCGCTCGTGCTCCAAGGCTTCACCTGCTCGAAATCGCCCATGAACATCTCGTAGAGGCGGAAGGCGTCGGCTCCATGCTCGGCGATGACGTCATCCGGATTGACGACGTTGCCGCGCGACTTGGACATCTTCTCCCCGTCTTCGCCGAGGATCAGGCCTTGGTTCTTGAGCTTCGTGAACGGCTCGTCGAACTTCACCATGCCGGCGTCATGCAGCACCTTGGTGAAGAACCGCGCATAGAGGAGATGCAGGACGGCGTGCTCAGCGCCGCCGACGTACAGGTCGACCGGGCACCAGGCGTCGATCTTGGCTCCGTCGGCGAATGCGGCCGGGTTCTTGGGGTCGGCGTAGCGCAGGAAGTACCAGGAAGAATCGACGAAGGTATCCATCGTGTCGACTTCGCGCCTGGCGGGTTTTCCGCAGACGGGGCAGGTCGCGTCGTGGAAGGACGTCGAGCGGGCGAGCGGCGACTCCCCCGTCGGACGGAAATCGACGTCGGTCGGCAGGAGGACCGGCAGCTGGGCTTCGGGCACCGGCTGTTCGCCGTGCTCGTCGCAGTAGACGATCGGGATCGGCGCGCCCCAATACCGCTGACGGGAAACGAGCCAGTCGCGCAAATGGTAGTTGACCTGGCGCTTGCCTTTGGAGGCGGTTTCGAGCGCGTCGATGATTTCCGGTTTGGCGTGGGTCGAGACCAGGCCGTCGAAACCGCCGGAGTTCACCAAGAGGCCGGCATCGGTGTAGGCCTTGGAAGGATCGTATTCAACGCCGGCGGGCGGCGCGATGACCTGCTTGATCTCGACGCCGTATTTTTTGGCGAACTCAAAGTCGCGATCGTCATGGGCGGGCACCATCATCACGGCGCCGGTGCCGTAGTTGGCGAGCGCGTAGTCGGCGATGTAGACGGGCACCTGCGCGTCCGTCAGCGGATGCGTGACGTAGGCGCCCGTGAAGACGCCCGTCTTCTCCTTTTCCAGCGCCGTGCGCTCGAGTTCGCTCTTCTTCTTGGCCGCTTCGACGTAGGCCGCGACCTCGGAGCGCGAGGCTTCGGGCGTGATCCTGTCGACCAGCGGGTGTTCGGGCGCGACCACGACCGCCGTCACGCCGAAGAGCGTGTCCGGGCGCGTCGTGAAGACCGGCAAGGAGAATTCGCCCCCGTCAGGCAGGCGTCCGCGGAACTCGATCTCGGCGCCTTCGCTGCGCCCGATCCAGTTGCGCTGCATCGCCTTGATCTTCTCGGGCCAATCGAGCCGGTCGAGGCCTTCAAGCAGGCGGTCCGCGAAATCGGTGATCTTGAAGAACCACTGAGAGAGGTTCTTCTGGACGACATCGTTCTTGCAACGCTCGCACTTGCCGTCGACGACCTGTTCGTTGGCCAGGACGGTGCGGTCGAACTCGCACCAGTTCACCGGAGCGAGGCGCTTATAAGCCAAGCCGTTCTTGTAGAGAAGCAGGAACATCCACTGCGTCCACTTGTAGTAGGCGGGCAAGCTGGTGTTGATCTCGCGGTCCCAGTCGTAGGACAGGCCGAGCAGCTTGAGCTGGCGGATGTAATTATCGACGCTCTTCTGCGTGATGTCGTGCGGATGCCCGCCGATCTTGATGGCGTAGTTCTCGGCCGGGAGACCGAAGGCGTCCCAGCCCATCGGATGCAGGACGTCGAAGCCGTCCATCCTGCGCTTGCGCGAAAGGATGTCGGTGGCGATGTACCCGATCGGATGGCCGACGTGCAGGCCGTTCGAGGACGGGTACGGGAACATGTCGAGGATGTAGGCCTTCTTTCCCGACGGATGCTCGGGGGCCGCGAAGGCACGCTCCGCTTCCCAACGGTCCTGCCACTTCCTGTCGATGCGTTTCGGGTCGAACTTTTCCATAGGTAAAAAGACGTTAACACGCCCCGCTTCGGGCCGCAACGGCGCTATTCGGTCAGTTTGAGGTAGACATAGCGGCCCAGCTCCACGATGAGCCCCAGGCCGAAGCAGGTCATGTAGACCTGCAGGAAGGCGATGAACGGCAGGAGCGGGATCTTACGGCCGAACTGGCCGAAGACGAGCAGCAGATACGCGGCTTCGCCAAGCAGAAAGCCGACAAGCGACGACCAGAAGAGGCGGCGCAGCTGCAAGCGCCCGACGACGAACGGCAGGAACGCCGCGACGGCGAAGCAGCCAGCGACGAACCGGCCTTGCCAGAACAGCTTCAGCCACCCGGAACCTGGGTCCCAATGGAGCGCAAGGGCGGACCAGAGCATCAGCTTGGCCGCGACCAGCGTCAGGCCGTATTTCCACCACGCGCCTTCCAGGAATTTCTTCTCGAGGACCAGCACCATATGGATCCATGATAGCACATGGGACGGCATCGGGAGTATTGACAGCCGCTCGCGGCTGCGTCAGGCTGGAGGCAGTTCATCACAACGACCGCAACGTCCGGAAAAGGAGCTCGCGATGCGCACCAGCACCTCACTCATCCTCGCTTTCCTGATGGGCATGCTCTGGCGCGCCGAAGCGCGCGCCGACGGCATCCAGCTCCCCTGCGACGGCGACATGGGCGTCGCCATCGGGACAGAGATCTTCACGGGCAGCACCTATAAGGACGCGCTCGGCCAGATCGGCTTCTCGCGCATCCAGCCGCTCTATCTGCGGCTGGAGACGAAACTCTTCGACAACTGCGTCGACAACGAGCCGGCAGACGGCCCGAAGAGCGCGCGCCTGACCACGGGCCGCGTCTCGCGGTCCTGGTTCGGGAGGCTGGACCTCTACGGGGACATCTCCCGCGACTTCACCCGGGTCGAGTTGGACCACGATCCGGAACCGAAAACGGACGCGGACGGCAACGTCCTCTACCAGCATGATGCTGAGGGGAAACCGATCCTGGGAGACGACGGCAATCCGCTGCCTCAGACCAAGAACGGCCTGACGAAAGCTGACCTGAAGGCCAGCGGCTATACCTGGCGCGTGGGCGGACGGCTGTCCGTCTACGACGGCCCGAGGCTCCACGTCAATGTCTTCGGACACCTTGCCCGCGGCCTCGGCGCGAACCATGCCGAAGCCAACACGATCGTCGTGCATGCGCTGAACGCGGATCTTGACGTGACAAGGCTGCAGAGCCTGGCGACGCTCTCCTACGACCTGAACGAGACGTCCGTCGGGACGACGGTCGGCGTGTCCGTCCGCCCTTCCTGGCTCTCGAACGGGCGTCTCACGCCGTTCCTCTCGCTTGGCTACGCATGGATCAGCGCGAACGTCTCGATGCGCCTCCATCCGGATCTCAATGACGCGATCACGGCGCTTGGCGCGGACCCGAAGGCCTTCACCGAGCCGAGGACGCTCGACAAGTCGTCCTTGATCGGCATCTTCGGCGGACGGTTCGACCTGAACGACCGCATATCCAACCATGCGGCGATCACGTACATCCGGACGGAGCGCACTACACTGTATCTCTTCACCGCACGAATCGAGGTGCGCTTCGATTTCCCCTGGAAGTGGTGAACGCACAAGCCCTCCCTGATATGCATCAAGGAGGGCCTTTTCTTTCCTCAAGGTTTCGGGATCGAAGCGCCGGGGTGCCCTTGGGCATCGAGGCAGAAGCCGGCCGGGTCCGGGTCGTACCCGGCCGGGCAATCGCAGGCGTCGCCATCGACCGTACCGCCGGATTTGGCGCAATTCTCTTCGTTGACGTGCGGCGTAGCGTCCTCGACGCCCTGGGCGGGCGCGGGCGGTTTCGGCGCCGCGCAGCCCGCGCCCAACATGACGAGCAGCGCCGCCAGGAAAAACGTTCGCATCGGCATGGTCAGGCGATTCCGCGTGCCTTCATCGCCTCCGAGATCTTCCGGACCGCCTCGATGAAGGCCGCTTCGCGCATAGACCCGCCGTAGCGCTTCTGGGTGGCGCGGACTTCGTTCCATGCCTTCAGCATGACGTCCTTCAACTTGGCGTTCACCGTTTCCTCGCTCCAGCTTTCGCGCGTCAGGTTCTGGATCCACTCGAAGCACGAGACGGTCACGCCGCCGGCGTTGGCCAGGACGTCGGGCGCCACCAGGATGCCGCGTTCCTCCAGGACCTCGTCGGCTTCGGGCGTCGTCGGCCCGTTGGCCAGCTCGAGCACGGCCTTGGCTTTCAGCTTGCTGGCGATCTCGCCGGTGATCTGGTTCTCCATCGCGGCCGGCACGAGCACGTCGCACTCGCATTCCAGGAGTTCCGCTTGCGTGAGCGGATGCGGCATCTCCTTGAACTTCGCGAGGTCGATGCCGTCCGCGTCATAGACGCCGCCTTTGGAATCGGAAAGCGCCACGATCGTCCAGCCGGCTTCGGCCGCGAGCTTGGCGAACCAGTGGCCGACGTTGCCGAATCCCTGCACCGCGATGCGGCGTTGATGCGTGCCGAGACCCGCCGCTTCCGCCAAGCCTTCGAGCAGCTCGAACCCGCCGCGTCCGGTGGCCGCATCGCGCCCGAGCGACCCGCCCAAGGAAAGCGGCTTGCCGGTGACGACGCCCGGCGCCGAGCGTCCGACAGCTTTCTCATACTCGTCGAGGAACCAGCCCATCTCGCGGCCCGAGGTGTTCATGTCCGGCGCGGGGACGTCCAGTTCCGGACCGACGTGCGGAGCGAGCGCCCGGGCATAGGCGCGCGTCAGGCGTTCGAGCTCGCCCACGGAGAGCGCCTTCGGATCGACCACGATGCCGCCCTTGCCGCCGCCGAGCGGCACGCCGACCACGGCCGTCTTGATCGTCATCCAGAAGGAGAGCGCCTTGACCTCATCGAGGTCGACGACCGGCGCGTAGCGGATGCCGCCCTTGTACGGTCCGCGCGCGCGGTTCCACTGCACGCGGTAGGCGGGGAACTTCTTCGTCGAACCGTCGTCCATCTTCACGTCCAACTCGAACCGGTGGATATGGTCCGGCTGCTTGAGCTTCTCGAGCAAGCCGTGATCGAGCTGCATCATCGCCGCCGCCTTGTCGAGCTGGGTCATCGCGTTTTCGAAGGCATTCATTGGGTGGGGTTATGGATGTATCCTACCCCTTCCCACGAAAAGAAAAAGCCCGCCGGTTCAGCCGGCTGGCTTATCCTCATTTTCCTTTTTTCAGGAAGCCCCGAATCCTCGATGCGTCAGGGCGCGTTCGGCTTCGAGCGCGGCCATGCAGCCGGTGGCGGCGGCGGTGATGGCTTGGCGGTAGCGGCGGTCCATGACGTCGCCGGCCACGAAGACGCCTTCGTATTTGGTGGTGACGTCGCCGGGGCCGGAGGTGACGACGTAGCCGACCTTGTCGCATTCCAGCCAAGGCTTGAGGAACGCGGTGTTCGGCACGTGGCCGATGGCGACGAAGAGGCCGTCGGTCCTGAAGTCTTCCACCGCGCCGGTCACGGCGTCCTTCAGCTTCACCCCGGTCACGCGCCCGGCTTCGACGCCGAGCACCTCGACGACCTGGGCGTTGTTCCGGATCGTGATCTTGGGATTGCTCTTGGCGCGCTCAAGCAGCGGCACCGAAGCCTTGAAGGCGTCGGTACGGTTCAGGATCGTGACCTTGTCCGCGAACTTGGTGAGGAAGGTCGCCTCTTCCATGGCAGAGTCTCCCCCGCCGACCACCACGATCTCCTTGTTCTTGAAGAAGAAGCCATCGCAGGTGGCGCAAGCCGAAACGCCCTTGCCGTAGAGCGCCTTCTCGGATTCGAGGCCGAGCCGGCGGGCCGAAGCCCCGGTCGCGATGATGACCGTCTGCGCTTCGTAGGTCTTGCCGCCGTCGGTCATGACCTTGTACGGGCGCGCGGAAAAATCGACGGACGCGACCGTCTCCTCCACGACGCGGGTACCGAACTTCTCGGCCTGGGCACGGAGCTTGAGCACGAGCTCGGGTCCCATCACGCCCTTGTCCTCCCCGGGCCAGTTCTCGACCTCGGTGGTGGTGGTCAACTGCCCGCCCGGCTGGGGGCCGGCCAAAAGCAGCGGCGCGAGGTCGGCGCGCGAGGCGTAGATGCCGGCGGTGTAGCCGGCCGGCCCGGCGCCGATGATGATGACGTTCTCCATAGGCGAAAGGCGCAGAGGCTTACGCCTTCTGCGCCGTCAGTTTCTCGATCAGCTTGTCCTTGGACTGCACGCCGACCATCTGCTCGACCACCTGGCCATCCTTGAAGATGATGACGGTCGGGATGCTCATGATGCCGTACCTGCCCGGGGTCTCCATGTTCTCGTCAGCGTCCATCTTGGCGACCTTGAAAGGCTTGCCTTCCAGCTCCGCGGCGACCTCCTCGACGATCGGCCCGAGGATCTTGCACGGACCGCACCAGGTCGCCCAGAAATCGACGAGGACCGGCACCGGGGATTTGAGGACTTCGGCTTCGAAGTTCTGGTCGTTCAGGATGACGACGGCCATAGGGATGTGGGGATTATATTAGAATCCGAGCTGTTTCTCGCGCTTTTCCTCGCTGTACACTTCCAGGATGTCGCCGAGCTGGATCTGACCCTTGCCTTCGAAGCGGATACCGCATTCGGAACCGCCGTGGACCTCGGACACCGAAGACTTGTGGCTCTGGAGGTCGGCCAGCTTCCCGCTCGCGATCGGCTCGCCGAGGCGGAAGACCTGCGCCAGCGCCCCTTTGACCACCTTGCCTTCCGTGACGACGCCGCCGACGATCTGGCCGTCCTTGCCGGACTTGAAGACGCCCTTGATCTCCAGCTTGCCGAGGTCGGTACGGATGACTTCCGCCTTGAGGTGCTTCTTGAGCTCGGCCTTCACGTCGTCGAGGAGGTCATAGATGACCTTGTACTGGTGGATGGCGACGTTCTTGTCGCGCGCCAGGCTGGCGGCGGTGGAAGTCGGGCTGACGTGGAAACCGAGGATCATGGCGCCGTTCGATTCGGCGCTCAAGATGTCCGAATCGGTGATGTTGCCGAGCCCTTTGCCGACGACCTTCACGCCGACTTCCGGATGCGCCATGCGTTCGAGCGAACCGAGGATGGCTTCGAGCGAACCGAGCACGTCGGCGCGGACGATGACGTTGGTCCAGTTCTTCTCGGACCCGCCTTCCTCCGAAGAGGATGAAGCCGAGCCGGACGAGACGGTCGGTTGCGTGGTGCTCTGCGCGTGCTTGACGGCCTTCCAATCCTTCAGGTCATCGACGCGTTCCGGCACCTCGAGGACGTCTCCCATGGTCGGCGCGAGCTTGAACCCGAGGATCTTGACGGGCGTCCCGGGCAGTGCTTCGTCCACGGTCTCGCCCATGAAATCCTTCATGGCCCTCACGCGCCCGTAGTTCACGCCGCCGATGCCGGCGACGTCGTTCTTTCGGAGCGTTCCCCCTTGGATCAGCACCGTGGCGACCGGGCCTTCGCCCTTGTCCACGTGCGATTCGATGATCGTGCCGATGGCGCGGCGCGAAGGATTGGCGCGGATCTTATCCTTTTCAAGGTCGGCGACCAGCAGGAGGGTCTCAAGAAGGACGTCGAGGCCCTGCTTGGATTTCGCGGAAATCGGGACCATCACGGTCTTGCCGCCCCAGTCCTCCGGCACCATACCGAGGTCCGAAAGCTGGCGTTTGACCTGATCCGGATCGGCGTCGGCCTTGTCCATCTTGTTGATGGCCACCACGTACGGCAGCTTGGCCGCTTCGATGATGCGGACGACTTCGACCGTCTGCGGCTGGACGCCGTCGTCGGCCGCGACCACGAGGACGGCGATGTCCGCCACGCGGGCGCCGCGCGAACGCATCATGGTGAAGGCTTCATGGCCCGGCGTGTCGATGAAGGTGATCTTGCGGCCGTTCTTTTCGGCCTGGTAGGCGCCGATGTGCTGGGTGATGCCGCCGGACTCGTCCTTGGCGACGGCGGTGGTGCGGATGGCGTCAAGAAGCGTCGTCTTGCCGTGGTCGACGTGGCCCATGACGACCACGACCGGCGGGCGGGGCTCAAGCGCGGCATCATCTTCCTTGAGGACGGCTTCCTTGAGCGTCTCGAGCGCGCTCGAGACCTTCTCTTCCTTTTGGGATTCGGATTCCTTGACCGCCTGGTAACCCAAATCCTCTGCCGTGATGGCGGCGGTGTCGAAGTCGATGCGCTCGTTGATGGAGGCTAGGATGCCGCCCTTCATCAGTTCGCGGATGACGTCGGTGACGGGACGCTGGAGCCTGTCGGCCAGGTCGCGGACGGTGATGGACGGCGGGAGCGAGATCTTGCGGTCCGGCGTGACTTCGCCGGCGGCGATCTTCTTGCGCAGGTCCATCTTGGCCTTCTCGTCGGAGAGCTGCTTCTGGCGCCAGGCGTATTCCTGCCAGCGGCGGATGATGCGTTCGGCTTCGCGCTGGTCGACCTTGATGGCCTTCCGGCCGATATCGAAACCAAGCACGGGCAGTTTCGTGCGGAGTTCGGCGGGGGTGACGCGCAGGCGGCGCGCGAGTTCGGTGATGTTCATGTACAGCGGAGCGTACCCGCTTCATCCGGCTTTGTCAATGAAAAGCCCGCACCGGAGGGGTGCGGGTCAGGGGGCGGTTTCCATGTCTTCCAACGACTTGAGCGCGGCGCCGACCACCCTACGATCGGCAGTGGCGCTCTCGATGGCCTCCCTGTCGCGCCGAAGCTGCGCAAGGAGGTCCGTCGGCATCAGGCAATAACCGGGCGGGAGATGCAGCCAGTCCAAGGCAGGGAGGTCGGGCTGGTCATCGCCGAAAGGATCCATCTGCTTGAGCTCCGCATCGCAGAGGGACCGATCTTGGCCTGCCATGCGTTTTACGCGCGCGTCGATGAGCTGCCGCTGGATCTGAAAGAGCCGTCCGATGTTGACCAAGAGCAGCTGGGCCATGAGGGCGGCGGCTTCGATTTCCCTGTCCGTGCTGCCGGACGATCCGGCCGCGAGGTTGATGGCGGAAACGCGCGCATTGTAGCCGGCGACCAGTCCGCCGAAGCGCCAACAAGCGACGCACCAAGGGTCCCGCATCTTCGGGAGGCCGGAGAGAGCCTTGACGTCATCCGTTCCGCCATCGGTGAGCAGGTGCCGCTTCGGTACCGGCATGGATGCGCTCCGGATGCGACGTAAGCCGCGAAAGCGCGGCACGAGCACGATCGCCACTCCGAGCCACGCGAGCGGGTGGAAAAGCGTGGCCAGGACCGCCGAGACCGTCGCGGGAAGCAGGCCATACGTGGCGGTACGGATCGCATGGCTCCAGATGGCGGGAATCAACGGACCCCGTTCCCGGACCAGATCGATAAAACGTCGATACTCCTCGGCCAGCACGGGATCGAGAGCGAATTCGACCAGCTGCCCGCCAGGAGCCCCGTTCGGTTTCCACCTCTCGCGTCTTCGAGAATCCTTGAAACCTTCCACGTCCAGCCACCAGTTGGGTGGAGGGTTCGGCCCGGCGGGCGGCTTGGCGGCCGGCTCCGCACTGGCTTTCCCATGAGGAGGCCTATCGGGATCGTTTCCTGACATGGAGCACCTCTTTCTGTTGTGGAATGTGCGCAGATAAGGCTACACTCAACCTACCATGAAAAGCGTTCCTGTCAATCCTGGCGGGCCGAACGGTTTCCTCCTGGTCGACAAGCCCTCGGGACCCACCTCCCACGACGTCGTCGATATGACGCGGCGGGCTTTGCGTACACGCAAAGTCGGCCATGCCGGCACGCTCGACCCGTTCGCCTCGGGACTCCTCCTCATCGCCGTCGGGCGGATGACCAAGGAGATCTCGAAGTTCGTCGGGCTCGACAAGGAGTACCTGGCGAAGCTGAAGCTCGGCGCGAAGAGCGACACGATGGACCGGACCGGCAAGATCGAACAAAAAGAATGCGCGGCCGTTTCTGAAGAGGCGTTCGCGGCCGTCTTGGAGCGTTTCCGCGGCGAGATCGACCAGCTGCCGCCCATGTATTCGGCCAAGAAAATCGGCGGACGGAAGCTCTACGAACTGGCGCGTGAAGGAAAGGAGATCGAGCGCAAGCCGGTACGCGTGACGATCCATACACTGGAGCTCCTTTCCTATTCCTGGCCGTATGCCGAGCTCCGCGTGCGGGTCTCGAGCGGCACCTACATCCGCGCCCTGGCCGACGACATCGGCACGGCCTTGGGATGCGGGGCGTATCTGGAAGAACTGCGACGGACGAAGATCGGAGCTTTCGACGTCAAAGACGCGGCCGACCCGAAATCCATCACGACGGAAAGGCTGTTCATCCCGTGACGTTAAAAAAGACCCTCCTTATTCAAGGAAGGTCGTGACGATCATCAGCCGCCGCAAGGCCCATGGTGTGACCCAGGCGGAAAGCCGTCAGGCGGACTTCGCGCGTCATCTCTGGCGCGTCAGAGGGCGGGCCGGAGGTCTCCATGAACAAGCGGACGAGTTCGACCTCGCGCCGGCGGAGCACGCCCATGACCGGCGAGGCTGACTCCCATGAGAGGCCTGCCGATGAACGGCTGAAGCATCCACTCCTGTCATGATCGAGGAGGTACGCACCGCGGTCCAGATCCTTCGTGGCCTTGAGCGGCTGGCGATCCACGTAGAAGACGCGGCCCGGATGGGCCACTTCCAGCCCTGCTTGGAAGGCTGCGATAGTCTCTGGTGGGACCTCATGGAAGTCGTAGATGCGCTTCCAGAGCTTGCGAGCCAAGATTTGCCTGGTGATGGCCGCGATGCGTTCGTTGCCGGGGAAGCCGGGACGCAAGCGTCCGGACAGCAGCCCCAGGAAGCTCTCGTCGCTCAGGCTGCCGAAGTCTTCAAGGAAGGCCGCAAGGTCGTCGGTACGGACGAGAGGAGCGATCTGGGCGCGCTCGACTTCGCGCTTGATGGCATGGAGCATGAGTTCGATCGCGCGCAGGGTCTTGTGGTGGTAGATCTGCACGTACATCTCGAAGCGCGCGAACACGAAATTCTCGATGGCGCGCAGTCCGCTCTTCCGCCAGCCGAGCCGGTAGGACGGACATCCGACCTCCAAGCTCCGGACGCACAGGATGGACTTGAGCACCCGATCGGGCTCGTAAAGCCCGTATGAGACGCCGGTCCGTTCGCTGTCGCGCAAGAGGTAATCCATGCGGTCGGCGTCGATCGGCGCCGAGGAGATCATGTCGTGCAGGAGCGGGATCCAGGGCCGAAGTGATGATGGAGCCGCCTCGACGACGCCCAGCAGGACCGCAGCGACGGCACCGGATACCCAGGGCTCGCCTCCCAGGCCATGCCAGATGACCGCGAACATCAGGCAAGAGACCGCCTCATGCGTGACGCGACCGGTCTTGCTCTTCAACAGCTCGGCGCGACAAGGTTCGAGCGGAGCCAAGCGGGGGTCGTCGAGGAAGCCGGCGATGCCGATTGTCTCCGGCGCGAAGGCTTCGAAGACGTGCGACAGCGGGCCGTGGCCCAGGTCATGCACGAGCGCGCTCAGCCGCAAGAGCCGGCGGAGACTGTCGCGTTCGACATCGGGGACCTCATGGAAACGGATCGCCTGCCCCGGACCGGCGGACCCGACGGCATACAGCTTATCTGAAACCGCCTCGGAAGCCATTTCCAGGGCGTCGAACATCCGGTCTGCCATCAGGACGACGCCGATGCTGTGTTCGAACCGCGTGTGCGTGGCGCTCGGGCAGATGAGCTTGAGCAGCCCCGTCTGGCAGATCGAGCGCAGCCGCTGGAAGAGCGGGTGGTCGATGATGGCCATTTCCTCGTCCGTCAGGCGGATGAGGCCGTGCACGCTGTCGTGGATGTTCCTGCGCAATGCGAGTCCGGACATGAGATGCCTCCTGCCGCTTGTCGTGGAATGTACGGGTGATAGGACATGCCCAACCTATCATGAAAAACGCCCCTGTCAATCCCGTTGTTCACCCATTGACAAATCAGCCGGAATCGGCTAAAGTCCGGCCGACCGAATCCAGGAGGGAACATGAACGAGCAGGAAAGGCTTCAGCGGGCGCGCGAAGCCGCAGATGATCTGGTTTCCAAGTGCGAGGCAGCGATTGCGCTTGCACGTGCCAACGAATCCAGAAACGCGCAGGTCCTCATCTCCGCCGGTAACGTTCCATATGTCCACGACGCGGTTCGGGAGATGGTGGAACAGTTCGCCACCACCCACCTGAAGATGAATGGGATCCGGGCGACAATCGAGATGATCAAGAGCGAGAACGATCTGAGCGAAGGCACCGACCGGCGCGTCTACCACAAACACGCGCGCTGGCTGGAGATCACGTTCTAGCGATCGCCGCCCGCCGCCTCAGGACCCCGTCCCAACGGACGGGGCTTTTATTTTCGGCGGGCTTGATTTCCGATCGTCGACGTGCTGAGATACCCGTCGGACCGTCGAAAGGAGCTGCGATGATCAGTGATAGCGAACCGAAGATCGGCCTGAGGCTGTTTGCCTTGGCATCCGCCGCGCGCCGGGAACGGATCGAACAAGCACGTTACCTGTGGGCCTTCTTCCGAGAAGCGTTTGATCGCCACAAAAAGGCGGAACCGGACGAATTGAGGCTTGGTCTCTACATGGCCATCGCCGACAGCATCATCACCGCCGTCGTCATCGGCGCGCACTCGGCGCAGTATGACCTGCTGAAAAGAGAGGTGGAGCCATGGAACGACCGCCGCATCCACAAGGAACTGCTGAACATCCTCGTGGACTGTGAAACCGTCTGCCGCATGCTCTTTCGCGACGGATTCCGGGTCGCGTACGGCGTCAATGTGGAACACTGCTACATGACGCGGATGGAGAGGGGCGGCGTCTTCTCCATCAAGGCTGAGGCCACGCGGATCCGGTTCGAAATCGCGCTCAGCGAAGGCCCGTTCTCCATCACGGATGGGTCGGGATTCCAGGCACCGCCCGCTCCCTCGACCTGATCTTCCATACTTCTGCCTCAGCATCGACGTAGACCCGTTCAAAGGACGGGTCCTTTTTTATCAACGGAAGCAAGGGTTCCCTCTCGCGTTTCAGGAGGACGTACTCGGAACCGAAATCCTTTTCGATCGACGCGGCCAAGCCGGCACGGCGGCGGCCTTCGCCGATGTCGCGCCACTCCCAGTACTTCGCGAGGTCGCGGTCGGAGAGGAAGCGCGGATCGAGCCCGGCGATGTAGCGCTGCGCGTCATCCCTATAAAGGAGGTATGGCGTGTCGTCCCAGGCGGTCTGGAAGACGATCGCGTCGGTCGGCAGGTGCGCGCGCATCCAAGCTCCGGCGGCCGCAAAACGTGTCCAGGGCGTGCGTTCCGCATAGATCCGCTGTACGAAAAGCGATTCATGGAAGCCGAATGCGAGGAGTCCGACCGCGAGCACGGAAGCAAGCGCCGTCCGGAACCGCCCCATCCATGAAGTCGCGCGCGCCAAGACGGCAGGGATGTCGACGGCGGAAGACGCCGTGTCCCAAAGCAAGGCGGAGACGCACAGGAAAAGCGGCAGGAAGTATTCCTTGTGCCGCGCCTGTCGCAGCGTCATGAGCAGGAACACGGCCGCCAAGATCGAAAAGAAGAGGATGTCGCGGCGGCGTGAAGGCGCGATCGCTTCCGGACGCATCATCCTTTCCCGCAGGACGGCGAAAGCCGCGAGCGCGGCCAAACAGAGCAGGGGCAGGAAGACCGCGAGATTTTCCCGCACCAGCTCGCCCAGCTCGACCGGATACCATTCCTGTCCTACCGACACGCCCGCGCCATGACGACCCACGATCGCCACCTGGACGATCTGCTCCCAGTAGAAGGAGAGATTCTGCGGGAAGAATGGGTTGATGACGAGACCGCATGCCAGGCCGAGAAAGACCGGGGGCAGGAACTTCGCCGAACGGCGCACGAGCGCGTCGGAAAGCGCCACGATGCCAAGGATCGGCCAACCGGCGTGGAGCCAGACGTATCCGAAGGCGACGGCGAAGAGCGCAGCGCGTCTCTCTTTCTTCAAGGCGATCAGGAACAGGCAGAGGGTCATGAGAGCCGGCGCGGATGCCTTGGTGAGCAGCAGGCGGAAGACGAAACCCGGCGCGAAGAGGAGCGGCAGCGCCCAGAGATACGCCCGGCGCACCTCCAAAGTCTCCAACAGCCGGATGAACGCGAAGACGGCCGCCGCGGCGAACAGCACGGTCGCGACCTTGAGCCCGAAAAAATCCCCGAAGGCCGCGATGAACGGCGCAAGGGCGAGATGATACAGGAAGTGCTGATCGGCGAAATGGGCGGCGAGCGTCGTGAACGGCAGCCAAGGGAAGTCGCGGGTGATGCCAGTCGAAAGGAGGCGTTTGGCCATCCAGAGGTGATAGTAGGCGTCCGCATCGCCGAACGTCGCCGACGCTGAAATCAGGCCGAAGAAGACGGCACAAAAGATGAGAGTGGCGATGATCCAAGACCGACGCATGCCGACAGTATACACGCCCTTGCCAGTTCTCCTTCCGCCTGGTATGGTCCAAGCAGATCACTCATTATCTGCCTGATCGTTCCCGTGCCGGCTGAGTACGAAAGTTGCGCCCTCTCCCCTATGCGATTTGTGCCCGGAAATAAGGCTGAACCGAAAGAATCCGCGCGCGCTCCGAGGAAAGCCTAAGGCTTTCCGGCTTTTCGTCACTCGAACCATCCGGCGCAGGCGACGGGTCATCACCCTATGTCCGCCACCTTTTTCCTGTTCGCCTTGCTGACCCTGATCGTCGGCCTGGCGGCGGGGTACCTCATACAGACGAAGCTCTTCGCCATCAAGATCACGTCAGCCGAAGCCAAAGCCGCCGCGATGCTCGCTCAGGCGAAAGCCGAAGCACAGGACATCGAACTCCAAGCCAAGAAGAAGGCGGTCCAGACCCTCGACGAGGTCAAGCGCGACGAGACCGAGCGCCGCAAGGAGCTGAGCGCCTTCCAGCAGCGCCTCGAGAAACGGGAATCCCTCTTCGACAAGCAGCTGCTCGACCTCCAGGAAAAGACCCGGAAGGTGGATGACCAGTCCAAGGGGCTGGAGGCCGCCAAAGCCGACCTGGAGCGGATCAAGCAATCCGTCCATGACCGGCTCGAGAAGGTCGCCGAACTGCCGCGCGAAGCTGCGAGGGAACAGCTCCTCAAGGCCGTCGAGGACGAGGCGCAGGACGAGATCCTCTCCCGCATCCGCAAGATCGAGCGCACCGGTTCGGAAGAATACGAGGTCAAGGCCCGCAACATCCTCTCCACCGTCATCTCGCGGGTGGCCTCTTCGCACTGCGCGGAGACGACCACGACCCAGGTCCAGCTCCCGAGCGACGACATGAAAGGCCGCATCATCGGCAAGGAAGGCCGCAACATCAAATCGCTCGAACAGCTCACCGGTACCGAAATTATCGTCGACGACACCCCCAACGCCATCACCATCTCGGGCTTCTCCCCCATCCGCCGGCAGGTCGCCCGTCTCGCCCTCGAGAACCTCATCAAGGACGGCCGCATCCAGCCGACCAAGATCGAGGAAGCCATCGAGGAAGCCAAGCGCACGCTGGCGCTCGACATCAAGAAGGCCGGTGAAGACGCCATGATCGAGTGCGGCATCCCGCTCGGTTCGGTCGACCCGAAGCTGATTTCGATCCTCGGACGCCTGAAGTACCGCACCTCCTACGGGCAGAACGTGCTGCGCCACTCCATCGAAGTCGCGCTCATCGGCAACTTCCTGGCCAAGGAAGTCGGTGCCGACGCGGCAGTCCTCCTGAAAGGCGGCCTCTTCCACGACGTCGGCAAGGCCGTCGACCACGACGTCCCGGGCGCGCACCCGGAGATCGGCTACAACATCATGAAGAAGTTCGGCTTCCCGGAAGACATCGCATACCACTCCCTCTCCCACCACGAGGACCGGCCGCGCAACATCGAAGGCTACCTCTGCAAGGCTGCCGATGCCATCTCCGGCTCGCGCCCCGGCGCCCGCAAGGACACTCTCGAAAACTACGTCCGCCGCCTCGAAGACCTCGAGAAGGTCGCATCGTCCTTCGAGGCCGTCGATCATGCCTACGCCATCCAGGCCGGCCGCGAGATCCGCGTGTTCGTCTCGCCCCAGCGCGTCGACGATCTCGGCGCCTGGCAGCTCGCCAAGGACATCGCCAAGAAGTGCGAGCAGGAACTCCAATACCCTGGAGAGATCAAGATCAACGTCATCCGCGAGATGCGCGCCATCGAGTACGCGCGCTGAAGCGTATGCTGTCCGTCCTCATCTTCGGAGACGTCGTCGGCAAGATCGGGCGGGAGGCGCTCAAGCGGGCGCTTCCCGCGCTCAAGGCCGAACACGCGCCAGACCTCGTCATCGTGAACGGCGAGAACCTGGCGCACGGCAAAGGCCTGAATCGGGCGATCGTCGCCGACCTGAAAGCCTCCGGCGTGGACTTCTTCACCTCCGGAAACCATATCTTCCATAATCCGAAAGGTCCTCACGAAGTCTGGGCCGACCCGGAACTGAAAGATGTCCTGATCCGCCCCGCCAATTTTCCGGATGGCACCCCTGGAGAGGGAGAAAAAACGCTAACCCTTGGCAAAAAAAGGGTTTTAGTGGTAAACTTGATCTGTCAGGTCTTCATGGGAGAGCCGTACGGAAACCCGTTCGCGGCCATGGAAGAAATCCTGAAAAGGCATGCGGGCGAGCGGCTCGATGCCGTGCTCGTCGACCTCCACGGGGAAGCGACCTCGGAGCGCATCGCCTTCGGCCTGCACTTCGACGGACGCGTCAGCTCCGTGACCGGCACGCACACGCACGTGCCGACGGCCGACGCCCGCGTCCTGCCGAACGGCACGGCCTACCTGACCGACATCGGCATGACCGGAGCGCGCCACTCGGTGCTGGGCGTGGCGCCGGAAGGCCCCATCAGCCGGTTCGTCGAGGGCGATGCCAAGCCGTTCGAGATCCCTGAGTCGGGGCCGGTCGACCTGAACGCCGCGCTCATCGCGATCGGCGACGACGGCAAAGCCGTGAAGATCGAGCTCATCCAAAAAATCATCGCGTAAAAACGTCAAAAACATGAACAAAGCCGAATTGGCCGTGAAGCTTTCAGAGAAGATCGGCCTGCCGAAGAAGCGCTGCGAGGAAATCATCGAGATGACGACCGACCTGATCATCGAGGAGCTCAAGAACGGGGGCGAGGTCACGATCGCGGGATTCGGCGCCTTCTCGGCCCGTACCCGCGCCAGCCGCATGGGCGTGAACCCGCAGAAGCCCACCGAGAAGATCACCATCCCAGAAGTCCGCGTGCCGAAATTCAAGGCCGGGAAGACGCTGAAGGATTCGTTAAAGGGAAAGGCCTGAAGAAAAACCCCGTCTCCATGAGACGGGGTTTTCGTTCGGACGCTTCAGGCATTCAGCCACTCTCCGATGCGCGCCTTGAGGCTGTCGAGCGTCACGCTTTCGGCTTCGTCCTTGGCGCGCTCCTTCCATTCCACGCCGCCGGCAGCCAGGGATTTCTCCGAGATGACGAGGCGCAGCGGGATGCCGATCAGGTCGGCATCGGCGAACTTCTCGCCGGCGCCCTTGTCGCGGTCGTCGATAAGCGTCTCGACGCCCTGCGACGCGAGCTCCTTCTCCAGTTCGGCGACGGCCGTGTCGATGCGGGATTGCGCCGCCTCGTCCTTGGACTTGAGCGGCACGATCTCCACCTGGAACGGGGCGACGCTCTTGGGCCAGACGATGCCCTTGCCGTCATGATGCGCCTCGACGATGGCGCCCACGAGGCGCGAGGTACCGATGCCGTAGCAGCCCATGAGAACGCGCTCGTGCTTGCCTTCCTCGTTCATGAAATCGAACCCGAAGGCATCGGAATATTTGGTGCCGAGGTCGAAGATGTTGCCGACCTCGATGCCCTTGACCTTCAGGAGTTTGCCGTCGCCGTTCGGGCAACGGTCCCCTTCCTTCAGGGTGGCGATCTCGACGTTCTGACCGAACGAACAGGCCTCGCAGGCGAGGATCGTATCCTCCCCGGATTCCGTCAGCGCCTGGAACTCATGCGAGACCTTGCTCGTGAAGATGCCGCCAGAGGCCTGGACGACTTTCACATCGAGCCCGCAGCGGGCGAAGGCCTTCACGTAGGCGCTCAGTGCCTTGGCGTAGAACGCTTCCAGATCGGCTTGATTCGTATGGAAGCTGTACATGTCCTTCATGCGGAACTCGCGGCCGCGCAGGACGCCGGACTTGGCGCGCAGCTCATCGCGGAACTTGGTGTTGATCTGGTAGACCGCGAACGGCATCTCCTTGTAGGAGCGCGTGAATTTCTGCGCGAGCGGCGTCACGACCTCCTCATGCGTGCAGCCGAGCGCGTATTCCTTCTCCGTCTGCGACCTGAGCTTGAAAAGCACGTCGACGCCCTCCCAGCGCTTGGTGGCCAGCCAGTATTCCTTGGGCTGAAGCGAGGGCATGAAGATCTCCTGCGCGCCGAGCGCATTCATCTCCTCGCGGACGATCTGTTCCACCTTGCGGAGGACGGAGAGGCCGAGCGGCAGCCACGAATAGACGCCAGCCATGACATGCTCGACGAAACCGCCTTGCTCAAGCAAGCGGGCATTAGGAGAATCCGCGTCCGAAGGCGCGTTCTTGGTGGTCTTTCCGAAAAGTTGGGAATAGCGCATATCGTGGCCAGCTTAGCGGGGCGGAGCGCGAAGGTCAAGAACAAAAAACCGCGGCTGGCCGCGGTGACGTGGACGGAAGCTATCGCCTTTTGATGACGAACTCTCCGGAGGCCGTCAAGGCCTCACCGGAGGCGATGGGGTCCGCGATGACGGTAGGCAGAATCTTCGCATCCAACGCCAACGGACGTTCGACGATGGAAGTCTTCCGCCGGAGGCGAAGCGTCTTACCGGTCTGGACGGGCACCCCGAGGTCCGGGACGGGCCGCTGCGACCTGAACGCCATACGGACCGCTTCCAGGCCGCCGACGAACATGGCAGCAGCGAGAAAAAGGCAGTATGAAGGGTTGAGGGAGCGTAAAAGATCCACGGTCAGGACTCCCTATCCTTCGGGCCGGATTGGATGAACACGGGCTCGCCGGTGGCGAAGACCTCGCCGACGACACTGTTGCCGCTCGCGAAAAGCGGCTTGAACCCCTGAGACGTCCAATGCCCGGAGAAGAACCCGCCGGACGGGCAGCAGTCCCATCTCATGCAGCCGACGTACTGGCCATCGACCAACGTCGACGGATACCTGCCGAGACCATCGCCGCTGCTGTAGAGCGCGACCGGATCGTCGTCGCGGATGATCAGTCCGCAGGCGGCACAGCGGATGGAACCCTCCATCACGAACTTCAACAGACAATCGCCGCAGTACGGCTTGTCTTTGAAGTAGGCGTCGTTGAATCGCTGGCGCTCGCCGTAGAGTTCCAGATCGAAACGATCGGCATCCTCATGACCGCAGGCGTAGACCTGGCGGCCTTCGGACCGGTCGATCACCTCGACGCGGTCCGTGGCCTTAGGCAGGCTTTGAAGCCCCCCATCAAGGGAAGGCTTCCGAAGCGCAGGCCAGACGGCGAACCGAAACGCGAGAGCGGCGATAATCAAGAATCCTACCGATAAAATGAGCCACATGCTTGCTCCTTTCCTGGACTGAGGCGTTTATACCCCTATGCAGGCACCGATGTCAATGGACGCCGGCAGCAAAAAACGGCGCTCCGGGTTCGGAGCGCCGTTTTCTCACTTGCTGGACGCGCGTTTCCGGGCGTTGGAGTCAAGCAAGGTCTTGCGGATGCGGATGGATTTCGGGGTGACTTCCACGAGCTCGTCGTCGCCGACGTACTCGATGGCGTCCTCGAGGCCCATGACATGCGCCACGTCGAGCGCTTCGGCCACGCCGTCGCCCTTGGAACGCATGTTGGAGAGCTGCTTGAGCTTGCAGACGTTGACCTCCAGGTCTTCCGGCTTGGCGGTCTCGCCGACGACCTGTCCGGCATAGACGTCGACGGCCGGGCCGAGGAAGAGCTGCCCGCGCTCCTGGGCGCCGAGCAGGCCGTAGTTGGTGGTGGTGCCGGTCTCGAAAGCGATGAGCGACCCGTGCGGGCGGCCCTCGAACTCGCCGCGGTAGTCCTCATAGCCCATGAGCAGGCTGTTCATGAGGCCGAGGCCGCGCGTGTCGGTCATGAACTCGTTGCGGTAACCGATCAGACCGCGCGTCGGGATGACGAACTCCAGGAAGGCGGTCGGCCCTTCGACCTTCATGTCTTTCATCTCGCCGCGGCGGAGTCCCAGCTTCTGGATGACGGCGCCGGCCAGCTGTTCCGGGCACTCGATGGAAAGCAGCTCGATCGGTTCGAGCTTCTTGCCGCCTTCCTCCTTGAAGATGACCTGAGGGCGGGAGACTTCCATCTCGTAACCCTCGCGGCGCATCTTCTCGATCAGGATGGCCAGGTGCAGTTCGCCGCGGCCGGAGGCGATCCAGCGGCTTTCGACGTCGGTCGAGGCGATCTTCAAGGCGACGTCGGTCTCAAGCTCGCGGTCGAGCCGCTCCTTGATCTGGCGGGAGGTGGTGAACTGGCCTTCCTTGCCGGCGAAGGGGCTGGTGTTGATGCCGAACGTCATCTTGACGGTCGGCTCCTCGATGTCGATCGTGGGGAGCGGGCGCGGATCGTTGATGTCCGTGATGGTCTCTCCGATCGAGACGCCGTCGATGCCGGAGACGGCGCAGATATCACCGGCCTCGCACGACTCGATGTCGACGCGGTTCATGCCGGCATACCCCATGATGCTCACGATACGCGTCTTCTTGCGCGCGCCGTCGCGGGCGATGTGCAGCACGTCCATGTTCTTCTTGAGGGTGCCGGAATACAGGCGGCCGATGGCGATCTTGCCCTTGAAGTTGTCGTAGGCGAGGGAGATCGTCAGGAACTGAAGCGGAGCCGTCGGGTCGACGGTCGGCGCGGGGATGGTCTCCATGATCTTCTCGAAAAGCGGCTCGACGTCCTTCATGTCTTCGAGTTTTTCCGTCAGCCCCGCCTTGCCCTGCACGCCGGAGGCGTAGACGATCGGGAAATCCAGCTGGCGGTCGGAGGCGCCGAGCTCGACGAACAGGTCGAAAGCCTTGTTGAGGGCCCATTCCGGACGGGCGCCCGGCTTGTCGATCTTGTTGATGACCAGGATGGCCTTGTGACCGGCCTGGATGGCCTTGCGGAGCACGAACTTGGTCTGCGGCATCGGCCCTTCCTTAGCGTCCACGACCAAAAGCACGCCGTCGACCATGCGCATGATGCGCTCCACTTCCCCGCCGAAGTCGGCGTGTCCGGGGGTGTCGATGATGTTGATCTTGGCGTCCTTGTAGTTGACCGAGGCGTTCTTGGAGAAGATGGTGATCCCGCGTTCCCGTTCGAGATCGTTGGAATCCATGAGCAGCTCCTGCTGCGCATCAGCCTTCAGCTTGAAGTTGGCGCTCTGCTTCAACAAGGCGTCCACCAGCGTAGTCTTGCCGTGGTCGACGTGGGCGATGATGGCGATGTTGCGGATATTCATGCTGCGGAATCAAGGGAAAATGAAAATCCGACAAGGGCGGATTCTCGACGCCTCAGGATAGCTTTTTCCCCAAGATTTGTCAACAAAAGAAAAGACCCCACCGGACAGTGGGGTCTTTTCTGGTGCGTCGGCTGGGGGTCGAACCCAGGACCTTAGGCTTAAGAGGCCTCTGCTCTACCGGCTGAGCTACCGACGCATATCGGCCACAGACACGATCCTATCATGGACCCTTCGGAAGAATCAAGGGTCCGCGACGTTCGGAAGGGGCCTGCGCATGACAGGCCCCTTCCGAGGCGATTCTTACAGTCCAGTGACCGCCTCCCCCACGGAGTAATCCGTGAAGAGGGAGACGGGGAGGTCATCGACCT